>Ga0209839_10000082_pt1 | contig 40356 bp, 33 predicted proteins | sample OrgsoiDNA2013050_FD_185800 | JGI IMG/M metagenome (GOLD analysis project Ga0209839, IMG submission 185800) | Permafrost soil microbial communities from the Arctic, to analyse light accelerated degradation of dissolved organic matter (DOM) -... | ecosystem: Environmental > Terrestrial > Soil >... | reverse complement strand
GAGACCCACAGTGAAGGTCAAGCCGAGTGTGAAGAAGATCTGCAGCAAGTGCCGGATCATTCGCAGGCATGGCCGGGTCATGGTCATCTGCTCTGACCCGCGGCACAAGCAGCGTCAGGGCTAGGACAGCCCGACCCGCAGTACGGCACGGTGTTACAAACAGCAAGAGTTAGGCACGCACCGCAATCCGCTGCCGCCCATGGTGGCAGCGGATACCCCCGGAGGAGGCCGGGGCCGGGTCCTGGGCAGGGACGCGGAAGCGGCGCGCAGGACCTCCGTGAGCAAAGGAGAACTGCCCGCGATGGCACGTCTCGTAGGGGTCGACCTGCCGAATGAAAAGCGGCTTGAGGTCGCCCTGACCTATATCTACGGCATCGGCCGTACTCGCGCGTTCGAGACTCTCAAGGAGACCGGCGTCAGCGGGGACACCAGGGTCCACCAGCTCGGCGAGGAGGACCTGGTCCGCCTCAGGGACTGGATCGAAGCCAACTACCGGGTCGAGGGTGACCTGCGCCGCGAGGTGCAGGCCGATATCCGCCGCAAGGTCGAGATCGGCTGCTATCAGGGCATCCGGCACCGCCGGGGACTGCCCGTTCACGGTCAGCGCACGCAGACCAATGCCCGTACCAGGAAGGGCAAGAAGAAGACCGTGGCCGGCAAGAAGAAGGCTGGCAAGAAGTAGTCCCAGTGCCGAGCCTGCTCCAGTGGAGCTGGCCCGGCATTTTCCAGCGGACCGATGACCTCCGGAGTTGGAGCAGAATGCCTCCCAAAAGCCGTACCGGCGCCAAGAAGGTGCGCCGCAAGGAACGCAAGAACATCGCGCACGGGCACGCCCACATCAAGAGCACGTTTAACAACACCATCGTCTCCATCACCGACCCCGGTGGCAGCGTCATCGCGTGGGCGTCCTCCGGCCAGGTCGGCTTCAAGGGCTCGCGCAAGTCCACGCCGTTCGCCGCGCAGATGGCCGCTGAGGCCGCCGCCCGGCGCGCTATGGAGCACGGCATGCGCAAGGTCGACGTCTTCGTCAAGGGCCCGGGCTCCGGCAGGGAGACTGCCATCAGGTCCCTGCAGGCCACCGGCCTGGAGGTTGGCTCGATCCAGGACGTCACCCCGGTTCCGCATAATGGCTGCCGCCCGCCTAAGCGGCGCCGGGTCTGAGGAGTAAGCGACACATGGCTCGATACACGGGCGCGGACTGCAAGCGCTGCCGCCGCGAGAAGACCAAGCTGTTCCTGAAGGGCGCCAAGTGTGACTCGCCCAAGTGCCCCATTGAGATCCGGCCGTACCCGCCGGGTGAGCACGGGCGCAACCGGCCTAAGGAGAGCGAGTTCCTGCTCCAGGTCCGGGAGAAGCAGAAGGCCAAACGCATCTACGGCGTCCTCGAGAAGCAGTTTCACAACTACTACGAGGAAGCCGCCCGCAAGCGCGGCAAGACCGGCGAGGTGCTGCTCCAGATCCTGGAGAGCCGCCTGGACAACATCATCTACCGCGCGGGCTTCGCCAAGAGCCGGGACATGGCGCGCCAGTTGGTGGGCCACGGTCATGTCCTGGTGAACGGCAAGAAGGTGGACATCCCGTCCTACCGGGTAAGCGACAGTGACATCGTCGAGGTCCGCGCCAAGTCGCGGGAGATGACGCCATTCATCGTGGCCCGCGCTGAGGCGGGGGACCGCACCTCTCCGGCCTGGATCGAGGTAAACCCGGACAAAATGCGCGTGCTGGTGCACCAGCTTCCGGTCCGGGCGCAGATCGACACCCTGGTTCAGGAGCAGCTCATCGTGGAGTATTACTCGAAGTAACGCATGTCGTGGGCCGGCCGCTGCATGGTCGGCCCGCACCGGCGGGCGGCGGCTGCCGTCGGCCAGAGGTCGCGCCGTCATATAGCGGGCAGCGCGGAAAGGAACAGCAATGCTCATCGCCCAGCGTCCGAGCCTTAACGAGGAGCAGGTCAGCGAATTCCGGTCGCGGTTTGTGGTCGAGCCGCTCGAGCCGGGGTTCGGTTACACGATCGGCAACTCGCTGCGTCGCACGCTCCTGTCGTCGATCCCCGGTGCCGCCGTCACGAGCATCAGGATCGAGGGAGTGCTGCACGAGTTCACCACCGTCCCCGGGGTCACCGAGGACGTAACGGACATCATCCTGAACCTCAAGGAGCTGGTGGTCTCGTCGGAGCACGACGAGCCCATGCACATGTACCTGCGCAAGCAGGGTCCGGGCCCGGTCACCGCGGCGGACATCGCGCCGCCCGCCGGCCTGGAGGTGCACAACCCGGAGCTGCACATCGCCACCCTGAACGGCAAGGGCAAGCTGGAGATGGAGCTGACTGTCGAGCGCGGCCGCGGCTATGTCTCCGCCGCCCAGAACAAGCAGCCGGGCCAGGAGATCGGCCGGGTGCCGATCGACTCTATCTACTCGCCGGTCCTGCGGGTCACCTACAAGGTCGAGGCGACGCGTGTCGAGCAGCGGACCGACTTCGACCGGCTCATCCTGGACGTGGAGACCAAGCCGTGCATGCGGCCGCGAGATGCGGTGGCGAGCGCCGGCAAGACGCTGGTCGAGCTGTTCGGGCTGGCCAGGGAGCTGAACATCGACGCCGAGGGCATCGACATCGGCCCGTCTCCGACGGACGCGGCGCTGGCGGCTGATCTTGCCCTGGCGATCGAGGAGCTGAACCTGACCGTCCGCTCCTACAACTGCCTCAAGCGCGAGGGCATTCACACTGTGGGCGAGCTGGTCGCCCGCAGCGAGCAGGACCTGCTGGACATCCGCAACTTCGGCGCTAAGTCGATCGAGGAAGTCAAGCAGAAGCTGATCGAGATGGGCCTCGCGCTGAAGGACTCCCCGCCCGGGTTCGACCCGGGCACGGCCGCGGACAGCTACGAGGCCGACGACGACGACACTTACGTCGAAACCGAGCAATACTGACGGGTCGGACGACCCGCACGGTAGTAATCCGAGGAGAATTCTTCGATGCCCACGCCCACCAAAGGCGCGCGACTCGGCGGCAGCTCGGCCCATCAGAGGCACATGCTGGCGAACCTTGCTACCGCGCTCTTCGAGCACGGCAAGATCACCACGACGGAGGCCAGGGCGCGCAGGCTGCGACCGTATGCCGAGCGCCTGATCACCTTCGCCAAGCGGGGTGACCTGCACGCGAGGCGGCAGGTGCTGTCCGTCATGACGGACAAGAGCGTGGTCCACACGCTCTTTGCCGACATCGGGCCGAGCTTCGCCACCCGCGAAGGCGGATACACGCGGATCACGAAGGTGGGCCCGCGCAAGGGTGACAACGCCGCCCTGGCCGTGATCGAGCTGATCCGTGAGGAGCCTGACGCTAAGCCGCGCCGGCGGCGCGCGCGGCGCGCTACGGCGGCCGGGACGCCGTCGGGCCGGACCGGGCGCGCCGCCAAGGCGGCCAGCTCGGACGCAGCGACGACCGAGACTTCGGCCGAGGCCGCGACTTCGGCTGAGGCTGAGGCTGAGGCTGAGGCGCAGGATCCGGCGGAGGACGCCACCGAGGCGGATGCCTCGTCGGCCCCGGCCGATGTGGTGGCCGCCGACGAGACCGCCACCGAGGCGACAGACGAGTAAGAAACCCCCGACGACGCCGGGCGAGACGTCGGCCGGCCCAGCTGGGTCGGCCGACGAGGATCTCGTCCGGCTTCGCCTTGACGTGGCTTACGACGGCTCGGCCTTTCACGGCTGGGCCAGCCAGCCCGGTCAGCGAACCGTTCAGCAATCGGTACAAGAGGCCCTCGGGCGGCTGCTGGCAATGGGCGCCGGGCCCGTGCTGACGGTGGCCGGCCGCACTGACGCCGGCGTTCATGCCCGTGGTCAGGTCGCGCACGCGGACGTCCCGGCCAGTTGCTGGACGTCGGCGGCCGACACGGCGCTGCGCAGGCTGAGCGGCCTGCTGCCGCCCGAAGTGCGGATGCGCGCCATCGGCGTCGCGCCGGCCGGCTTCGACGCGCGCTTCTCGGCGCTCTGGCGGCGATACTCCTACCGCGTGTGCGATGATCTGGCCGCCATGGATCCGCTGCGCCGTCACGACACCCTGTGGCATCCACGTCCGCTGGACCTTGACCCGATGAACGAGGCGGCGCTCGGGTGCGTGGGCGAGCACGACTTCGCCGCGTTCTGCCGCCGCCGCGAAGGCGGCACGACGATCCGGGAGCTGCTCACGCTGCAGTGGCAGCGCTCGGAGCCCGGCGTGGCCGTGGCCACCGTCGTGGCCGACGCCTTCTGCCACAACATGGTCCGCGCGCTAGCGGGGGCCATGCTCGCGGTGGGCGAGCACACCAGGCCACCTAACTGGCTGGCCGACGTGCTCGCCGGCCGGGTCCGCGATCCGGCGGTCCGCGTCGCTCCGCCCCATCCGCTGTGCCTGGAAGAGGTCCGCTACCCCGGTCCCGCCGCTCTGGCCGCCCGCGCCGCGACGACCCGCCGCGTCCGCCTCCCTGCCGAAGCTCTGCCATCCCAAGCCCGAGCTATCGAGGGTCAGCTCGCTACCGGCCGGGCCGGCGGGACGCAGGAGGGCTCGATATAACTGGTGCCGTCGAGGCCTCGGCCTCTCGTCAGGCCGTCACGCTCTCGGTGATCGGGCTGGTCATCACCCCGGCCGTACGCTCTGCTTTCGTTGCCTCGCGGCGGGCGGCCCGTGGTTCGCCGGGCGACCTGTGGTTCGCCGGGCGGCCCGTGGTTCGACGACGAGTCCGGGACCTCCGTAGCCGTCTGACCTCCCCGGACCCGGTCAGGGTGGCTAGCCGAGGCGAGTCGGCCCCGGGACAACTGCGCGGGGAGTTTTCAGTACTCACAACTGAAAACTCCCCGCGCAGTTGCGGTAACCGGTCCGGCAGGCAGGCCCGCGTGCGGGGACAGGCTGGCGGTGCGCCGGCTACGACGGCGGCGCTACCACGGTGCCGACCGCGATCGGCTCGGGAGCACGCGCGCCCAGTCGGTGATCACGCCGCGCAGGCTGCCTGGTGGATCTGGCCGTTGCGCCTGTATTGGCTACGTCCGTGTTGGCTGCGCCTGTGTTCGCCTAGGCGGCGCTGGCTGGGGTGACTGAGACTGGACGCCGGAAATGTCAGAGGCGATCGATATTATGAAACGAAGAACGCAGCTCAGACAGGGAAGAACGTATCCGCTCAGGAACGTGAGGAGGGATCAGATGGCGTCGCGGGCCGATGAACCGTCTTCCGCAACGACCCGCCCTGCGCGCCACTTGATGTCGGGTCGGATCGCGCCTCGGCTAGGTCTCGCAGATTGCCCATACCACTTTGCCGCCTGTATCCCGTGCTGCCGTTATCCAGCGCCTCGAACCTGATGCCGGCCCTGGCTGCCTGCCGCTGCGCCCAGTGGTGGCCGTTGATGCACAGCTTGGCGTCGAGGCGCTGCCAGGCGGGGATGAGGCGTACGTGACCTTTGGACCCACCGGTACGCGGTGAGGTGATCGACAGTGCCGCCGCGCGCGCTCAGGATCGACTCGAACCCTGATTAGTTCTGCGGGTTGGTGTTGTGATCGGTGCCGAGCTTGGCCCGGACCTGGCTGGTGTCGGGGCGGTGCAGGTCGTCGAGGATGTGCAGGGCCTGCTGCCAGGCGTGCCGGGCTCCGGGGCGGTCCCCGGACGCGTGGCGGGCGTCGCCGAGGTGGTCGAGTGCCTGGGCCTCGCGGTAGCGCTGGTCGAGCTCGCGGAAGATGCTGAGGGCGCGATCGTAGCTGGCTGCTGCCTCGTCATACTGGCCGAGCTGGTGGCTGGCATGGCCGAGGCTGTCCCAGCAGTCCGCCTCGCCGAGCTGGTCGCCGAGCTGCTGGCACAGGGTCACGGCCTGGCGGCAGTACGTCCGCCCGCGCTCGGGGTGGCCGAGCCGGATGTTGTTCCAGCCCACGGCGTTGAGGACCTGGGCCTGTCCGGCGCGGTGGCCGGCGGCGCGGAACAGGATCAGGGCCTGCTCGTCGTGACGGAGCGCTTCGCCCGCACGGTCCTGCTGCTCGTAGATGACGCTGAGGGTCTGGTGGGTCAGGGCCTCGCCGATGCGGTCCCCGGCCTGCTGGTACAGCGCGAGGGCGGCCATCAGGTGGAGATGCGCCTGCTCGTTGTCGGCGAGCATGTGACAGGCGGTGGCCGTCAGGCGGCGGGTCACGGCCTGCCCGGCCACGTCGCCCAGCCGGGTGGCCGCGGCGAGCGCGGTGCGCTGGATGGCGATCAGCTCATGCCAGCCCCCGCGCCGGTCCAGGCCGTCCTGGAGCGCCCAGGCCAGCTGCCAGGCATGCCGGTCATGCCGGGTCCGGGCGGCCAGCCCGACGGCGGCCGGCAGGACCTGGTGCTCGGCGTCGAACCAGGCCAGAGCCTCGCGGGTGCCGGTCAGCTGCCCGGCGGTGACTCCCGCCAGCGGCGGGCTGAGCGAGATCGCCTCCCGCTGCGGCTTGAGCAGCAAGGCGGCCTGAAAGGCCGTGTGCAGGTAGTAGTCCAGAACCCGGCCGGCAGCGGCGCGGCGGCCCTGCTCGTCCTCGGTACTGCGGGCCTGCTCGGCGGCGTAGGCACGGAGCAGGTCATGGCAGCGGTAACGGCCCGCCGGCTGCTCGGCGAGCAGATGGGCCCGGACGAGCTCACCGAGAGCCGCCCCGGCCGCGGCGGGTTCCGCCCCGGCCAGGCTGGCGGCGGCCAGCGTGGTGATGTCAGGCCCGGCGTGCAGGCCGAGCAGCCGGAACATCCGGGCGGCAGCGGGGCCGAGCTGCTGATAGGACCAGGAGAACACGGCGCGGACGCTGGCGGCCGGATCACCGGTGTCCAGGACATCAAGGCGCCGCCGGGCGTCGCGGAGCTCGGCCGCGAGCCCCGCCAGCGGCAGCTGAGGCCGCGCGGCCGCGCGGGCCGCGGCGATGGCCAGCGCCAGCGGCAGCCCGGCGCACAGGCCAGTGATCTCGGTGACCGCGCCGGGCTCGGCGGCGGTGCGCCGGCCGCCCAGCCGGGCCGCGAGCAGCTGGCGGGCCTCGGCAGCCGGCAGGACGTCGAGGCTGAGCAGGCTGGCGTTCTCGGCGGCGGCCAGGCCAGCCAGCTGGCTGCGGCTGGTGACCAGGACCAGGCAGCCCCGCGAGCCCGGCAGCAGCGGGCGGACCTGCTGCTCATCGCGGGCGTTATCGAGCAGGATCAGCATCTGCCGGCCAGCCACCAGGCTGCGGTACAGCCCGGCCTGAGCGGCCGGCCCAGACGGAAAACGATCCGCGGTCACGCCCAGGGCACCCAGAAACCCGCGGATCGCCTCGCCGGGAGCGACCGGGGAACCGGACGGGTCAAAGCCGCCCAGGTTCACGTACAGCTGCCCGCCGGGAAACCGGGCGGCCACGCGATGGGCCCAGTGCACGGCCAGGGCGGTCTTGCCCACCCCCGCCGTCCCGCCGATCGCGGAGATCACCACCGTCCCCGGAGCCCGGCCGCCGGCCTGGTCCAGGATCCCCGACAGCCAGGCCAGCTCCGCCAGCCGGCCGGTGAACTGCGGCACCGCGCCGGGCAGCTGCCGCGGCACCCCCGCCGGGGAGCTGGCTGCACCCGTGAGCGCGGCAGGCCGCCGGGGCAGGCCCGCGGCCGGCGCGGCCAGCGCCCGGCCGCCGTCCAGGATCTGCTGGTGCAGGGCCCGCAGATGCGGGCCGGGCTCAATCCCGAGCTCCTCCACCAGCCCCCGCCGGGCCCGCCGGTAAGCCTCCAGCGCCTCGGCCTGACGGCCAGCCCGGGCCAGCGCCTCCATCAGCTGCGCATGGAACCGCTCCCGCACCGGATGCCGCGCGGTCAGCTCCTGCAGCTCCGGGATCAGCCCGTCCTGGCGGCCCAGCCGCAGGCCCGCCTCCGCCCAGTCCTCCAGCACCTGCAGGCGCGCCTGCTCCAGCCTCGGCACGTACCGGTCCCGCAGCACCTGCGAGGGCACGTCCAGCAGCGGGGTACCGCGCCACAGCCCCAGCGCCCGCGCCGCGATAACTGATGCATCCGCCCACCGGCCAGCACGCCGCGCCGCGCCCGCCTCCCGGCACCCCGCCTCGAAGCCCAGCACATCCAGATCCGGCTCCCCGGCAAAAATCAGGTACCCGGGCTCGCACGCCCGGATCCGCGCAGCGACCTCCGGCCCCAGAGCCTGGCGCAGCCGCCTGACGTGGCTCCGCAGCGTCGCCGCCGCCCCGGCCGGCGGCGACCCGTCCCACACCGCCTCGGCCAGCGCATCAGCCGAGACCGGCACATTCGCCGACAGCAGCAGGCTAGCGAGCAGCGCCCGCTGCCGCCCCCCCGACACCGCCACCAGATCCCCGGCACCATCAGCCAGCACCAGCGTCCCCAGCAACGCGAACCGCACACCGCTCACCCACGCCTCGCTCTATCCCCGCCGCCGCAGCACCGGATCAGGACATTCCAGGGCGATCGTAGCCACGTTGCACGCAGATGCAACTGAGATTGCACGCCGGGCACCCATGATCGCTCACAGGAACCTCGCCCGGGCATCAGAGCCTCACGCGACCTCAGCGGAGCCGATCAGGCGACCAGGATCTGGTTCCACGGAAGATTGCCGTATCGAGGAGGAGACAAATGCCGGAAACACGGAAACGGAACAGGCACATGAAAGGTCTTATCCGGGTGAACACACGAACGAAACTCATCGGCGTTATCCTGCTGACCGCGATAGCAACTGTCGCGCTGGGACTGCCTCGCGTGAGCGGAACCGCTGCGACTGCCTCGGCCGCAGCGCAATCATGGCCGACGCAATTGGCTCGCCCGGTCCCGGCGTCATGTCCGCGCGGCAAGACACTGATCGCGCCTACTGGCGGCTGGACCGATGCACAGGGCGTCAGTCACGTAACTTACCAGGCGTACCCGGGTCTCGTAGCCGTGGTTCCGCCGCGAGGTCTGACCGCCGGCCGGGTCACGGCCGCGCTCATGGCCGATATCGGGCTGCGCGCTCGCCACTCGGCGATTTCGTCCTCTCAGCAACTCCTCGCCCAGGTCCGGCAGGTACTCAACCTCGCCCAGAACCAGCGCGCGCCAGAATTCTGCAGATCCGGGCCCGACCTGGGAGTGCTGGACAGGAAACCGGCTGAAGGTTCACCGCTGCGGAACACTGTTGATCGCAACTACCTCTACGGCGGTTACGCGACGACGCAAGCGGAGCACGGCAGCCCCCTCAATGGCGCAGAGGGATCATGGACAGTTCCGGCGCACACAGCCGGCCTCTCGCCGAGCGCGGAATCCACCTGGGTCGGCATCGGCGGCGGCGTCGGCGGGGAAACCGGCGGGATCGGCCTTATCCAGACTGGCACTAGCATGCAGACTAGTGCGGGCTTCCGGTCCTGGTGGGAGTATATAGGAACCAGCGGCTGCGTCAACGCTTTCTGCGGCCAGTACTCGAGCATCAACGCGATAAGCCCCGGCGACTCAGTATTCGGGTATGTCTCATGGAATACATCTACATCCGCGTGTTTCTTCTTCGATGACTTTTCACGCAGCACCGGCTCGTACGACGTGTGCCAGTCGGTTAACATTCCATACGATCACACGTCGGCCGAGTGGGTAAACGAGAACCACATCAACGATGGGTTCTATTATGATAACCCTCACACCGTCTCCTGGTCGGGGATGCTTATCGACAACACTGTCGCCGGGGGCGGAAGCTGGGTCTCTCCTTTCAGCACCCCATACGAGGCGCTGCTGATGGGTCCAGGGACTACGCCAGCAGCCGGCACTGTCTCGTGTGCCAGCGGCAACTTCCTTTCGTATCCAGTCAGCGCCGCGACCAATTCCTTGGGCGGGACGTCAAAAATACTAACCTGCCACATTTCCGGCATTGATTCTCCCTGAGCCTGCGGTAACGCGAATGGGAGCAGGATAACGACCGAAGGGAGCCCGGGGAACCTAAGCCCCGGGCTCCCCCGACGCCGACCCGATGCTGTCGCACGATGGCCTTGATCGCCATCCCTTCACGGGCATCGAGACGGGCATCTTCATTACCCTGGCTGCCGCCCCCATCGATGCGTCTGGCGGATCGTGCTGACCTGGGACGGGGTAAACCGTGAGCCACGCCGGGCTGCTTGAACCTGGCGTAGATCCGGCCTGGCGAAACTGGGTCATGCGAAACTGGGCTGGTGGACTGGACGCCTGGCTACCGTGAGCTCGCGCCTCCCGCGTGGCTGCGTAACACGCTCTCCTGCCTCTGGGTGGGCATAACGCCGCCGACTCGCAACGAGCGGACGCTGGTGCTGCCGGACGGGTGCACGGACCTCATCTGGTCCCGTGACGGGGCGGCCTTCCTGGCCGGGCCGGATACCGGCCCTGCTCCCATCGTGCAGGTTGCGGGATCGGTAGTCGTCGGGGCCCGGTTCCGGCCCGGCGCCGGCGGCGCCGTCCTCGGGCTTCCGCTCGACGAGGTGGTGAACCAGCGGGTGGACGTCGCGCAGATTCCGGCCCTGCGCGCTCGGATGCCACCGCCGGGCCTGGCACCCCGCCTCGTGCTGCCCGCCCTCACCGCGCTGATCGCCGACCTGACCCGGGATCGGGCGGCCGACACTGCGGTCACGTATGCGGCGCGGTTGCTGGCCCGGCCTGGCAGCGGGGCGCAGGGCGTCGCGGATTCGCTGGGCATGAGCGAGCGGCAGCTTCGCCGCCGGTGCCAGGCTGGCGTGGGGTACGGCCCGCGCACTCTGCAGCGGGTCCTGCGGTTCCGGCGGTTCGTGTCTGCCCTCGATGCCGGGCCGCTGCCCGTCGGCGGCCTGGCTGCTGCCGCCATCGCGGCCGGCTATGCCGACCAGCCGCACCTGAGCCGGGACTGCGTCCAACTGTCCGGCCTGACGCCGCGGGCCCTTGCCCAGATCCGGGGGGCCAGCGCAGATTAGGGCCAGTGCGGACTAGGGCCAGTGCGGACTAGGGCCAGTGCGGACTAGGGCGTTCCGTCGACCATCCGGCTCGACAGGCTGAGGTTCGCGGTCTGCTGGAAGAGGTCGTTCATAAATGCCTCCAGCTTCGCGCGCTCGGCGGCTGTCTTGGGCTTCGCGCGGCTGGTGAACTGGGCCCAGATCAGGATCAGGTAGTGGCCCTTGGCCGCCGCCTCCTCGATGCCGGTTCCCATGCCGAGCTCGTGGGTGGCGCCCTTGCGGGCCCTCAGCTGCGCGATGAAGTCCGACGCGCCGGCGGAACGCCCCGCATGCTCGGCCGCCGTTGCGCTGCCGAGGTTGAGGACGCCGATCGTGCCCATTTCCTTCTCGATGGTCGACAGGTAACTGGCCCGGACAACCTGGCTGCATTTGGCGGCCTGCACGGCTGATTGCAGGGTCGTCCCGATGACGGCAGTTGTGCAGGACTTGCTCACCTGGCTGATGGTGCGCAGATAGGACACGCCGCCGGCGACGAAGGTGCGCGGGAACAGTTGGGTGATGGTCAGGGGCAGCGGGTCCGCCGCGCGGCTCGCGATGTGACCGAACGGGCCGAGGGTCGGGCTCGGCGTCGGCGTCGGGGTCGTCGCGGTCGAGGCGGATCGCCCCGTGGTGACCGTTCTTGGATGCCGGTAGGTCAACAGGAGGAAGGTCCCGGCGGCTAGCGCGAGGACCAGGACGGCGCAGACCGCCAGTACCGGCCCGGGGGACCGCCTGCCCTTCCGGGATGAGCTCCCCTTCCGGGCTGACCGGCCACTACGCGATCCGGCCGCCCGGGATCCGGCGGCCCGCGCCGCGGTCCGTGAGCCGACCGCTCGCGTTCCGGTGGCCCCCGTTCGGGCGGCACCCGTTCCGGTTCCGGGGTCCTGGGAGCCGGTGACTGGCGGTTCGGTGGCTGGTGTTCGGGTGGCTGGTGTTCGGGTGGCTGGCGAAGCGAGCGCGGGCGAGTCGGCTCCCGCGCCCTGTCCCGCTCCCCAGGACTCCCCGGCGGGCGGGGCCTGGACCGCCGTACCGTGCGGATCGGTCCAGGTCCCGGCGCCGCCGGGACCATCCGGGCCGTCGCCGATGGCCTGCCAGGTCTGCGTGGAGGTCACGTCGGCGGCGGGGTCGCTCACCGCGAGTGCGGAGTAACCGGGTTCGTAGGCCTGGCTGCCGGGTTCGTTCTCCCCGTACCACGACTGGCCGGGCTGGCCGTCCGCGCCTGAGCCGGCCCAAGGGCCGGTACCCGGCAAAGTGCCGGGCAGTGTCCCGGTGCGGGGGTCGTCGGCCGTGGCCGACATCCGGTTCCAGGCCGCGAACTGACCGGGCGGGTAGAGCGGGGGCGGCTGCCCGGGTGCGGGCGGAAACCCGCGAATCGGGCCCTTGCCGACCGCGGCGTCCGCGGGCGAGTCAGGCCAGCCCGCGCTGGCCGTGCCCGGCCCGGCCGCCTGATGGCCTGACTCCCGGCTGGGCCGCCGACTGCGGTACCCGGGCACGAAGACCGACTGCTCGCTGTCCTGCCCGGTCCCGGCCTGCGCACCGCGGCTGGCCCCGTCCTTCCCGAACCGTCCGCTGCGGGCCGCGCGGTGTCCCGTCGCCCCGTGCACAGGAGTGCCGTGCCCGAGAGTGCCGTGCCCGGAAGTGCCGCGCCCGGAAGTGCCGCGCCCGGCGGCGTTGTTGCCGGCCGTGCCGCGCCCGGCGGTGCTGTTGCCGGCGGTGCCGTCTCCGGTGGTGCTGTTGCCGGCGGTGCCGTTGCCGGCGGTGCCGTTGCTGGCGGTGCCGTTGCCGGCGGAGCCGTTCTCAGCCCGGCCACGCCGACCGACACCGTCACGTGCACCCAGGTCACGCGACCGGCTGGCCGGCTGTCCGGCGCTACTATCACCTCGGCGACGCATGCGGCGAGCGTATCGCTGTCGGCGGCCGAGTTGGACGTGTCGGCCGTTTTGGCGCGCGGGCGCACTTAGGGCCTGCGTTTCCTGCTCGCTTTGACCGCTACGGCCGGCGGCCGGTATCCTTTGCAGGCGTCCATGTGTATCGGCATGCCCGTGCGCCCGCACTGCGGGTAGATGAGCTGCGGTCGGTGCTGCGGATTTCCGTGCTTGGGAGGGAGAGCGCCCCCGAGCGCGGGCCAGGGATTCAGGACTCACACGCGAAGGCTTACGACTGTGCGCACATTTAGCCCCAAGGCCGCGGACATCCAGCGTCAGTGGCATGTCATCGACGCTGCCGACATTATTCTCGGCAGGCTGGCCAGCCAGACGGCCACGCTGCTGCGCGGCAAGCACAAGCCGATCTTCGCCCCGCACGTGGACACGGGCGATTTCGTCGTCATCGTCAACGCGGCCAAGATCGCGCTGAGCGGGAACAAGCTGCAGGACAAGAAGGCGTACCGGCACTCGGGCTACCCGGGCGGGCTACGGTCGATGTCCTACGCCGAGCTGATGGCCAAGAGCCCGGAGCGCGCGATCGAGAAGGCCGTCCGGGGCATGCTCCCCAAGAACACTCTCGGCAGGCAGATGCTGAGCAAGCTCAAGGTCTACGCCGGGCCGGAGCATCCGCACCAGGCGCAGCAGCCAGTTCCGTTCGAGATCACTCAGGTCGAGCAGGCCGGCCGGGCCGCCGCCAAGTAGGCAGCGGGCAGAAACATTAGAGCCGATCAGGAAGTACGAGGAAGAAAACGTGGCTGAGCCCACTGACGCGCCGAAGGCCCCGGCCGCAGCCGGAACCGACACTGCCGGGGACACTCCGTCGGAGTACACCACGCAGACCAGCGACTCCCACGGTAGGCCCGCTGCTACGCGCAAGCCAGTTATCACCGGCAACGCGCTGGGCACCGGCCGCCGCAAGGAGGCGATCGCCCGGGTGCGCATCTCGCCCGGTAGCGGCCAGTACAAGATCAACGGCCGGTCGCTGGACGATTATTTCCCGAACAAGGTCCACCAGCAGCTGATCAACGAGCCGTTCGTGACGCTGGGCGCCGACGACCAGTTCGACGTGGCCGTCCGGATTGGCGGTGGCGGCGTCGCCGGCCAGGCCGGCGCGCTGCGCCTGGGCATTGCCCGGGCGCTGATCCTCGTCGACCCCGACAGCCGCCCTGCGCTGAAGCGGGCGGGCTTCCTGACCAGGGATGCACGGGTAGTGGAGCGCAAGAAGGCAGGTCTGAAGAAGGCCCGTAAGGCGCCTCAGTACTCGAAGCGCTAACCTCGCGCCGTAGCGGCGGACGACCACAGGCAGGGACGCGGGGGGAATCCATGGGCCGGCTGTTCGGTACGGACGGTGTCCGAGGTGTCGCTGGCAGTGACCTGACGGCCGGCCTGGCGATGGACCTGGCGGCGGCCGCCGCCGGAGTCCTGGCGGGCTCGGGTGCGTTCGCCCAGGCTCGCGACGCGCACCGGCGCCCGCTCGCCGTGGTCGGCCGCGACCCGCGGGCCTCCGGCGAGTTTCTGGAGGCCGCGGTGGTAGCGGGCCTGGCCGGCAGCGGCGTCGATGTGCTCAGGCTCGGGGTTATCCCGACCCCGGCCGTGGCGTACCTGACGGCGGAGCTGGGCGCGGAGTTCGGGGTCATGCTGTCGGCTAGCCACAACCCCGCGCCGGATAATGGCATCAAGTTCTTCGCCCGCGGCGGCGTCAAGCTGCCCGACGCGGTCGAGGACGAGATCGAGGCGCGACTGGCGGCCGGTCACGGCGGAGACCGGCCGGCCGGGGAGCCGCGGTCGGCCCGCGAGCCGCGGGCAGCCCTGGCGGGCCCGGCCGGCGTTCCCGAGGGCGGGTTCGGCCGCGTGCGTGACGCGGTCGGCCAGGGCGAGCGCTACCTGGACTACCTGCTGTCCACCGTCACCGGGCCGGACCCGAGCGCCGAGCCGCTGGCCGGGCTGCGCGTCGTGGTGGACTGCGCGCACGGCGCGGCGGCAGGCTTCGCGCCCGCCCTGCTGCGCCGCGCGGGTGCCGACGTGGTCACGATCGGCGTTGAGCCCGACGGGCTGAACATCAACGACGGATGCGGCTCGACTCACCTGGATGTCCTGGCGGACGCCGTCATCACTCACGGTGCCGACGCCGGGATCGCGCACGACGGCGACGCGGATCGCTGCCTGGCGGTCGATGCGGCCGGCCAGGTCATCGACGGAGACCAGATCCTGGCGGTGCTGGCCCTGGCGCTGCGAGACGCTGGCCGGCTGGACGGCGATACGGTCGTGGCGACAGTTATGTCCAACCTGGGTTTCCGGCTCGCGATGCGGGACGCCGGCATCAGCGTCGTGGAGACGCCGGTCGGCGACCGGTACCTGGTGGCCGCGATGCTGGACGGCAAGTACATGCTGGGCGGCGAGCAGTCCGGGCACATCATCATGCTCGACCACGCCACGACCGGGGATGGGCTGCTGACCGCGCTGCACCTGCTGGCCCAGATGGCGCGCCAGGACCGCTCGCTGGCCGAGCTAGCCGCCGTGATGACCAGGTATCCCCAGGTGCTCATCAACATTCCGGGTGTGGACAAGTCCCTGGTGGCCTCCTCCGCATCGCTCAGCGAGGCCGTCGGGGCCGCGGAGGCGGAGCTGGGGGACGCCGGCCGGGTCCTGGTCCGGCCCAGCGGGACCGAGCCGACGGTCCGGGTGATGGTGGAGGCCGTGGACCCGGAGCAGGCGCAAGGGCTGGCGGCCCGCCTCGCCGCCGTCGTCCGCGATCTCGGCTAGCCCGGGTTTCATGATCACTACCGTATTTTCGCACATACTGCTGAAAAACGGTGGTGATCACCGGCGACCCGGTTTCCGGCGCAGCCCCAGGCCATGCCCGGGGCGACCGCAAGTCCCGCGCGCTGCCGCCCGCCAGCCCCGCCAGCCCCGCCAGCCCCGCCAGCATCACCAGCATCACCAGCATCACCCGTAACGCGGCAGCCTCCCGGGTGCGGCAAAACGATCCTGATCTTGCAGGGCGGCGTGAAGATATCCGGCGTAATTTCGGAGAGTAATCAGGGGATTACCAGAGGCGATGCCGAGGCGGCCGCCCGGACGTACTAGCCTGGCCGTCATGTGCGGCATCGTGGGATACGCCGGCTACCGGCCGGCCTTGGACGTGGTCATGGACGGGCTCAGCCGGCTGGAATACCGGGGCTATGATTCCGCCGGCATCGCCGTCGTCGCCGACGGGAAGCTCGCCTGGACCAAGCGCGCCGGCAAGCTGGCCAACCTCACCGCGGCCCTGGCCGAGCGGCCGCCGCTGGTCGGCACGGTCGGGGTGGGCCATACCCGCTGGGCTACCCACGGGCCGCCCACGGACCCCAACGCGCACCCGCATACCGACTGCACGGATCACCTGGCGGTGGTGCACAACGGGATCATCGAGAACTTCGCTACGCTGCGCGCCGAGCTTAAGGACCAGGGCCACCACCTGACCTCGGACACCGACACCGAGCTCGTCGCTCACCTGCTGGAGGAGGAGATGGCGACGGTGCCGGACGGGCCGGGCACCGGCCTGCCGCGGCCCGGCGCGCTGGCGACCGCGATGCGCACCGTCTGCCAGCGCCTGCAGGGCGCCTTCACGCTGGTGGCCGTGGACGTCCGCGACCCCGAGGCGGTCGTCGGCGCGCGGCGCAACTCGCCGCTGGTGATCGGCCGCGGGCAGGGGGAGAACTTCCTGGCCAGCGACGTGTCCGCCTTCATCGCCTACACCAGGGACGCGATCGAGCTCGGTCAGGACCAGGTGGCCGAGGTGCGGCCCGACGGGGTCATCGTCACCGGGTTCGATGGCGAGCCGGCTCAGGTTCGCGACTACCACGTGGACTGGGACGTCCAGGCGGCCGAGAAGTCCGGCTTCGACTACTTCATGCTCAAGGAGATCGCCGAGCAGCCGCATGCCATCACCGACGCGCTGCTCGGCCGGACCGGCGCGGACGGCCTGCTGTGCCTGGACGAGATGCGGCTGTCCGACGACGAGCTGCGCGCGGTTGACAAGATCATCATCGTGGCCTGCGGCACCGCGTTTCACGCGGGCATGATCGCGAAATACGCGATCGAGCACTGGTGCCGGATCCCGTGCGAGGTCGAGCTGGCCAGCGAATTCCGTTATCGCGATCCGGTGCTGACTGCTGCGACGCTGGTGATCGCCATCTCCCAGTCCGGCGAGACGATGGACACCCTGATGGCGGTGCGGCACGCTGCCGAGCAGGGCTCCCGGGTGGTGGCCGTCTGCAACGTCAACGGATCAACGATCCCGCGCGAGAGCGACGCCGTCGTCTACACCCACGCCGGGCCGGAGATCGCCGTGGCCTCGACCAAGGCGTTCCTGACCCAGCTGGTCGCGTGCTATCTGCTCGCGCTCTACCTGGCCCAAATCCGTAACGGGCCTGCCGCCGGCCAGGTCACCGCCCTGCTGGCGCAGCTGAACCGGATGCCGGCCGCCGTGCAGCGGGTGCTGAGCCAGATGGATCCGGTCCGAGCCGTGGCCCGTGAGCTGGCGGGCGAGCGGTGCGTGCTGTTCCTGGGCCGTCATGTCGGCTTTCCGGTCGCGATGGAGGGCGCGCTGAAACTCAAGGAGCTCGCCTACATGCACGCCGAGGGTTTCGCGGCGGGCGAGCTGAAGCACGGGCCGATCGCCCTGATCGAGGACGGCCTGCCCGTGGTGGTGGTCGTCCCGCCCCGGGCGGAGGGGCAATCCGTGCTGCACGACAAGATCGTTTCTAACATTCAGGAGATCCGGGCGCGGGGCGCACGGACGATCGTGATCGCGGAGGAGGGCGACAGCTGGGTCGCGCCCTACGCGGACACCCTCATCGAGGTGCCGGCGGTGCCCGCGCTGCTGCAGCCCCTGGTGACGACCGTGCCGCTGCAGGTTTTCGCCTGCGAGCTCGCGACGGCCAAGGGCCACGACGTGGACCAGCCGCGAAACCTGGCTAAATCGGTCACCGTGGAGTAGCTGGACCCTCATCCGCAGCCGGGCGCGGCTCAGCCGGTGTGGGTATGTTTCCTCACCCTGATGGCCGATGTCCCCCGCAGGTTACTCCTGGCAATCTTTCTCCCACGTGCAGTGACGGCTTGATGCCGCCGCACCACCAGGGGGGAACAGATGGGGATGCATGACCGCGGGCGGCACCAGGTGCCCGCCGCGCTAGCTGGGGCCGATACCAGCACGCCGGCCGTGGTACTCAAGCTCGACCCCAATGTCCTGCATCACGGCGGGCTTGGCGTCATCCGCAGCCTCGGCCGGATGGGGGTGCCCGTCTACGGCGTGCACGAGGGGCCGCTGGCGCCGGCCGCGAGCTCCCGTTACCTGCACGGACGATGCTTCTGGCAGCCGGGGGCGGCCGCCTGGGACCGGATCCGCGATGGCCTGATGGCGCTGGCCGAGCGGATCGGCCGGCCCGCGGTGCTGCTGCCCACCGACGACGCGGGCGCGATCTTCCTCGCCGAGCACGGCGCCGACCTGCGGGCCTCGTTCATCTTCCCGGATCCGCCCGCCGGCCTGCCGCGGGAGGTCGCCGGCAAGTACTCGCTGCATGAGCTCAGCCGCCGCCTGGGCGTGCCGTCGCCGGCCGCGCAGGTGCCGGAATCCGCCGCGGCGGCCCGGGCGTTCGCCGCCCGCGCCGGCTACCCGCTGATCGCCAAGCTCAGCACGCCGTGGCAGGACGGCAGGCTGCGCAGCACCTCGATCGTGACTACCCGGAACGAGCTGGACCGCGTCGTCGAGGACTGCGCGCGGGCCGGTGCCGGGCTGATGCTGCAGGAGTTCATCCCGGGCGGCCCCGGCACCGACTGGTTCTTCCACGGCTACTGCAACGCCAGTTCGACCTGCCGGCCCGCCTTCACCGGGGTCAAGGAGCGGTCCTATCCGGCCCACGCCGGGCTGACCAGCCTGGGCCGCTCGGAGCCGAACGCCGCCCTGCGCGATCAGGTCACCGGCCTGCTCGCCGCGCTGGGCTACCGGGGAATCCTCGACATGGACCTGCGCCTGGACCGCCGGGACGGCGAGTACAAGCTGCTCGACTTCAACCCGCGGCTGGGCGCCCAGTTCCGGCTGTTCCGCACGACGGCAGGTCTGGACGTGGCCACGGCCGCCTACCTCGACCTCACCGGCACCGCGATCGGCGACGGCGAGCAGGCCGCCGGGCGGCGGTTCCTGGTCGAGAACTATGACCCGCTCGGCGCGCTCGGCTACTGGCGGCGCGGCGAGCTCAGCCCGGCGTCCTGGCTGCGATCCCTCCGCGGCATCGACGAGGTGGCCTGGTTCGCCCGCGACGACCTGCGGCCGTTCGGGCTGATGTGCCTGCGGATGGGCTGGCGCCTCGCTTCGCGCCCCGCACGCCGGCTGAGCGCGGTGCGCAGCCACCAGGACCGGACGCGGGACCGGGGGCGGGATCGGGGGCAGGGCGACGATTTCCGGCTCACCGGTGGCCGTGCCGCCCGGACGGCTAGCCGGGATCAGGGGCGGGAAACACGACCGGTCACAGCCCTGCGGCCACAGCGGCCGCAGGCCAGCAAGAAAGGGGCAAGAGCATGAGCGACGCCATCGACGTTGCCATCGTGGGAGCAGGACCGTACGGACTGTCCGCCGCGGCGCATCTGCGCGCCGCCGGCCTGAGCTTTCGCCAGTTCGGCCTGCCGATGCGGCTCTGGCGGGACGCCATGCCGCGCGGCATGTACCTGAAGTCGCAGGGCTTCGCGTCCAACCTGTCGGACCCCGAGGGCAGCCACACCCTCGAGGCGTTCTGCCAGCAGACCGGGCATCCCTACGCCAGCTACGGCCTGCCCGTGCCGCTGGACACCTTCATCAGCTACGGCCAGTGGTTCGCCGACGAGCTCGCCGGCGGCCTGGAGGAGGTGCTCGTCACCGAGGTCTGTCGGCACCGCGGCGGCTATCGCGTCAGCCTGGCCGACGGCGAGGAAGTCCAGGCCCGGAACGTGATCGTGGCGGCCGGTGTCGAGCACTTCGCGCGGCTGCCCGGCCTGCTGGCCGACCTGCCGCCGACGGCGTGCACGCACAGCTCCGCGCACACCGACCTGGCGGCCTTCGCCGGCCAGCGGGTGATCGTGGTCGGAGCAGGCCAGTCGGCCCTGGAGAGCGCCGCCCTGCTGCACGAGAACGGGGCGGCAGTCCAGCTCGTCGCCCGGGCGGACCGGCTGGTGTGGAACGGTATGCCGCTGGCCCTGGACCGGCCGATGCTGCAGCGGATAAAGGAGCCTGAGGCCGGCCTGGGCTCGGGCTGGACCACCTGGTTCTACTCCCGCCATCCCGAGCTGTTCCGGCACCTGCCCGAGCGAACCCGGGTGTTCCGCGCCCGCACGGCGCTCGGCCCCGCGGGCGCCTCCTGGCTGCGCGACCGGGTTAAGGGCCAGTTCTCCGTCCTGACCGGCCATGCGGTGCACTCGGCGGCGGAGCGCGGCGACGGCGTCCGCCTCGGGCTTGCCGCCCGGGACGGGTCGAGCCGCGAGCTGGCCGCCGACCATGTCATCGCCGCGACGGGATACCAGCCGGACGTGATGAGGCTGTCGTTCCTGGATGGCCCGCTGCGGTCGCGGCTGCGCACCGTGGCCGGGACCGTCTCCGTGGGCGGGGATTACCAGTCCTCCTCTCCCGGCCTGTACTTCATCGGTCCGGCGGTGGCGCCCAGCTTCGGGCCCGTCATGCGGTTCGTCTACGGCTCCGACCACGCGGCGACCACGGTGGCTCGCCAGCTGGCCGGCTCGGCCCGCGCTCCGGCGCGGGCGACGGCAGCCGCGGGCCGCTGACCCCCGCCCCGCCGCACCCCAGCAGAGAGATCCGAACGATGGCGAACCATTTTCAGGAGCGCAGGTCGGCCCCGGCCGGCCCGGCGCGCACCGGGCTGTCGCCGGCTGCGCCGGCAGGCCGGCCCGGCGGCAGGCGCCGGCGGATCCCCGTCCTGCCGGACTCTCTGCTGCCGGGCGCCGGACCGGCGGGCCCCGTGCGGGCGGGCCCCGGGCCGGCCAGCCCCGGGCCGGCCGGCCGCGCTGGGCTCCGCCTGGGCTACATCGTGCCCGTCGTGGTGCTGCCGATCGCGGACTCCATCGGCCTGGCCACGGCCGGGGCGAGCACGTCGCGCGGCCTGCTGGCGACCTTGTACGGGCTCGTCGCGCTGGCTGCCCTCTGGCTGGGCGGCCTGCACCGGCTGCGGATCTGCCTGCGGGTCTCCGACCAGATAGGCCGGATCCTGGCGGCGACCGTGCTCCCGATGCTGTTGCTGCTCCCCTTGCTGCCGGCCGGCGACGCGGTCCGGCTCGCGCTGACCTCGGCCGGGCTGGTGATCGCCTTCCGGATGGTCACCTGTTCCTGCCTGCGGGTCGTCCACCGCAGGGGGATGCTCACCGAGTCAACCCTGCTGGTCGGTTCCGGCACGTTCGGCGCGCACCTGGCCGAGCAGATTCGGCTGCACCCCGAGCTCGGCCTGCGGGTCAGCGGCTTCCTCGACGCCGGGGCGCCGCGGCGTGACCTCCCGGAGCCGTCCCTGGGCCGCCCGGAAGACCTGGCGCGGGTCGCCGCCGCGCTGGGCATCCGCCGCGTCATCATCTCCTACGGCGACTGGCGTGACGAGGATCTGGTCGCCATCCTGCGCGCCTGCCGGCCGCTGTGTGCCGACGTGTGCGTGGTCCCGCGGCTGCATGAGCTTGGCCTCGCGGTCCCCCGCGGCTGCCTGGACGAGATCTGGGGAATCCCAGTCATCCCGCTGCGCAGGATCGGGCTCGGCCCGGCCAGCCTGGGACTGAAACGCGTCTTCGATGTCGGCGTGGCGGCCGTCATGCTGGCCGCCGCGCTTCCCGTGCTGCTCCTGCTCGCGGGCGTCATCAGGCTGCAGACCGGCCAGTCGCCGCTGTTCCGGCAGTGGCGGGTCACTGGCGACGGGCGGCAGGCGAACGTCCTCAAGCTGCGCACGATCACCGACTCCAGCGACTCCGATACCTGCTGGACCGTGGATTCCCGGCGCTACAGCAGACTCGGGGGCTGGCTGCGCGCCACGCACACCGATGAGCTGCCGCAGCTCGTCAACGTGCTGCGCGGCGAGATGTCCCTCGTCGGGCCGCGGCCCGAGCGCGCGCACTTCGCCGGGCAGTTCGCGCGGGAGATCCCGCGCTACGGCGACCGCGACCGGATGCGGGCCGGGCTCACGGGCTGGGCTCAGGTGCACGGCCTGCATGGCGACACCTCCATCACCGAGCGCAGCCGCTTCGACAACCAGTACATCGAGTACTGGTCACCGTGGCTGGACATGGTCATCCTGCTGCGGACCGTCGGCTCGGCGCTGTCCGGCCTGGGAGCCGGGCGATGACCGCCCCGGCGGCCCTGGCCCGCGCCCGCGCCCCGATGCGGCTGCGCGATGCCCCGATGATCTTGATGTACCACGGCATCGCGGACGTGGCGCAGGACCCGAACCAGCTGTGCGTGTCGCCGCGGCGGTTCGCCGAGCAGTTGACCTGGCTCGAGCGCAGCGGGCTGCGCGGCGTCAGCGTCGGGACGCTCGTCGACGCGGCGGCGGCGGGCCAGGCGGCCGGGATGGTCGGGATCACCTTCGACGATGGCTACACCAGCGTGCTGGACACCGCGCTGCCCGAGCTGGACCGCCGGGGATTCGGCGCGACCGCGTTCATCATCTCCGATCTGCTGGGCCGTACTAACGAGTGGGACGCGGGCCCGGTCTGGCCGCTGCTGGACGCCGCCGGGGTCGCCGAGCTCGCCGCCGCCGGCATCGAGATCGGCTCGCACAGCGCCACGCACCGGCACCTGGCGGCCCTGTCCGCCGGCCGGCAGGCGGCCGAGGTCACCTCCAGCCGTGAGCGGCTGGAGGACCTGCTGTCGGCCCCGGTCCGTGGCTTCGCCTATCCGTACGGGTCGATGGACGCGGCAGCTCGTTACTGCGTTGGCGCCGCCGGCTACCAGTACGCATGCGCGGTGCAGACGCCGCTGGCCCAGCTCGGGCCGCTGGCATTGCCGCGGATCTATGTCGGGCAGCGCGACAGCGCCGCCCGGATGACCGTCAAGCGGCGGCTCCACAAGGGCTACGTCGCAGTCAAGGGGAGGAACGGATGAAGGTCCTGCATGTCATTACCGGACTCGATGTCGGCGGCGCCGAGCTGCAGCTGGATGCCGTGCTGCAGCACACCCGGCACGACGCCGACGTCGTCACCCTCTACAACCCGGGCCCGGTCGCTGACCGGCTCCGCGGGCACGGCGTTACGGTGCGCGATCTCGGCATGCAGCGCAACACCGAGCTGGGCGCCCTGCTGCGGCTCTACAAGATCATCCGCGACGGGCGCTACGACGTGGTGCACGCCCATCTGTACCGGGCCCAGGTCTATGCCCGGCCCGCGGCCCGGCTCGCGCGCACGCCGGTCATCGTGACCACCGAGCACTCCATCGGCGAGACGCATATCGAGCGGCGGAAGATGAGCGCCTCGGTTCGCGCGCTGTACCTGGCGTCCGAGCTGACCTCCGACGCCACGATCGCGGTGGCCGACGTCGTCCGCGAGCGGCTGGTGCGGTGGGGCGTGCCGGCCCGGAAGATCACCGTCATCCCGAACGGGCTGGACTTCACCACCCTGAACTTCGACCCCGCGGCCCGCGCCGCGGTCCGCGAGCAGTTCGGCATCGCGCCGGACGCCTACGTGATCGGCACGCTTGGGCGGCTGGACCCCAACAAGCGCATCGACCTGGCGATCGAGGCGGCCGCGCCGCTGCTCGGCGACGGCTGCAAGCTGCTGATCGTCGGCCGCGGCGAGGAGAGCGCGCGGCTGGAGGCCGCCGCCGCGAGGCTGGGTGTCGCCGGCCACGTCATCTTCGCCGGCTACCAGGCCGACATGACGGCCATGCTGTCCGCCTGCGACCTGAACGTCACCACCTCGCTGCAGGAGACCTTCGGGCTGTCGGTCCTGGAGGCGCTGTCCAACGGGCTGCCGGTGCTCTACACCACGTGCCCGGCGCTCGACGGGATCACGACCGACCGGGGCCGCCAGGTCGCCGGGAACGTGACCGCGCTGCGCGCGGAGATCAGCAAGGAGATCGAGGCGGGCAGCCGCCCCCGGCGGCCGGTCACCGAGATCATGGACCGGTACGGCATCGAGTCGGTGACCAGCCGGATCGACGACCTCTACGAGCGCATCGCGGCGGTGCGCCTGACCACGGGACGCCTGACCCCGAGACGCCTGGCCACGGGACGCCGGTCAGTTGCCCAGGCCATGGGTGACACGGGCTGACGTGGAAATAGCACTGACGGCCGAGGGCACCTATCCCCACCAGTTCGGCGGGGTCAGCGTGTGGTGCGACCAGCTGGTCCGGGGCCTCCCGGATTACGACTTCTCGCTGGTCGCGGTAGTAGCGACGGGGGCCGAGCCGGTGAGCTGGACGCTGCCGGGCAACGTCACCGGCCTGACCACCATGCCGCTATGGGGACCGCCGCCGCCGGCACCGCCGGGATCGCGGTGGCTGCGGCCAACGGTCGGCCCGCCGGTGCGGGAGCTCGTCGAGGTGCTGCTGGCCCCGCCCGGCGAGGAGCAGGACCGCTTCGGGGAGGTCATGCGCGAGATGTTCACCTACGCGCAGTACGGGAACCTGCCGGCCGCCCTGGCCAGCGAGGACTCGGTGCGGCTGCTCAGCGAGGCCTGGCGGCAGCGCTGGCCGGATCCCGACCTGCCGCCGCCGACCCTGCAGGATGCCGTCACCGCGATCCAGCTGCTGGAGCACGCGCTGCGGCCGCTGTCCCACCCGCCGCCGCGAGCCGATGTCGTGCACGCCGTCACCAACGGGCTGGGCGCGCTGCCGGCCCTGACGGCCAAGTGGCGGTACGGCACCCCGGTCGTCGTCACCGAGCACGGGCTCTACATGCGCGAGCACTACCTGCACAGCCGCCAGGATCCCTACCGCTGGCCGGTCAAGCAGCTGTACCTGCAGTTCCTGCGCCGGCTGTGCGTGCTGGGGTACCACGAGGCCGCGGTCATCACGCCGGGGAACGTGTACAACAAGCGCTGGGAGGCCCGGCTCGGTGCGGACCTGTCGCGGGTGCGCACGGTCTACAACGGCGTGAATCCGGCCGATTTCCCGGCCTTCGACAGCGAGCCCGAGGTGCCGACGATCTCCTGGGCCGGGCGCCTGGACCCCATCAAGGACCTGGAGTCGCTGCTGCGCGCGTTCGCCATCGTGCGGGCGGAGATGCCCGACGCGCGACTGCGGATCTTCGGGTCGCCGCCGGCCAGCCGCGAGCCGTACGTAGCCCGGTGCAAGGCACTGGGTCAGGAGCTGGGCCTGGGCGAGTCGGTGACGTTCGAGGGCCGGGTGGCGGAGATTCGCGATGCCTACGCCGCCGGGCAGGTCGTCGTGCTGTGCAGCATCTCCGAGGGCTTCCCGTACACCCTGATCGAGGCCATGACCTGCGGCCGCCCCTGCGTCGCCACCGACGTCGGCGGCGTGACCGAGGCCGTGGGGGACACCGGCCTGGTCGTGCCCCCGCGGCGGCCCGCCGAGCTGGCGCGGGCGTGCCTCACGCTGCTGCGCGACGGCGAGCTGCGGCAGCGCCTGGGCAGCGCCGCCCGGCTGCGGGCACTGGAGTACTTCACGGTCGACCGCGCGGTCAGCGCGTTCGACGAGATCTACCTGTTCCTGGGCACGGGCCGCCCGCTGCCGACGCCCCGGTCCGGCGGTGAGCCGGCCGGCCTGCGGCTCGCCCCCGTGGTAGCTGACGCCGTGGTAGCTGACGCCGTGGTAGCTGACGCCGTGCCGGGCGAGACCGCGCCCGGCACGGCTGGCCAGCCAGGGTCGGCGCGCCTGGAGGCGGCCGGATGAGCGCCGGGGACGTGCGTACCCAGCTGCCCCGCGCGCTGCGGCCCGCAGACGACGATGGCGGCCTGCCGCACCTGCGGACGATCGCGGGGAGCCAGACCACGCCGCCGCTGACGGTCGCGGCCCTGTGCGAGGACTTTGCCCCAGTCTGCGAGTCCGCGGTGGACCCGCTGGAGATAGCCAGCGCGCTGGAATTCGACGGCATGAGCGACCAGATGGTCCGCGACCGCTACGGCTACCCCGACGTCTTCGAACTGGCCGCCGAGATGTACATCCAGGTGCCGCGCCAGCCCGCCGAGCCGCCCCCGCCCGCCGACCCCTGGCAGGTCAGCAGGCTGCAGCCGATGCTGCACGGGCTGCTCTACGGACTGCCGGCCGTCTGCTTCCCGGCCGCGGCCGTGCTGCTGGCCGGGCCGGGGATGCACGTCGTCCTGATCGTGGCGCTGCTGGCCGCATGGGCGACGAGCCAGGGCCTGGCCGGCCTGGGCTACCTGCGGCTGGGCCGGACGACGGATCGCGGCCAGGCCAAGCGCCTGCTGCGGGCCGGCCTGCTGGCCGGGCTGGTGCTACTCACGCTGACCATGGCCGGCACCGCGCTGCTGGTCCACGCGCGGCTGCCGGTGGTGATCTTCGGCGTGGCCGAGGGTGCCTACATGCTCGGGGCCTGCGTGCTGCTGGTTCTCGGGGCGGAGAAGTGGCTGCTCGCCGTCCTCGCGCCCGGGGTGCTGGGCAGCGCGGCGTTCCTGGCCCTCGGGCGACCGCCCGGACTGCTGCATGCCTCCTGGATAGCCCTGGCCAGCACGCCGGTCCTGGCCGTGTTGGCCGCCATCGTGTGCACCCGCGGAAGCCGGTCGGCCGCCGGCCGCCTGGTCGTGCCCGCCGAGCTGCGCGCCGCCGCCCCGGCGGCGCTGTTCGGGCTGCTGGCCGCCGGGCTGCTGGCCTTCCCCGTCATCGCGGGCGCGCACGGGCAGGGCGGGGTGAACGTCGGCGCGCTGCTGGCCACGCTGCCGCTGTCGCTGTCCATGGGCGCCGCCGAGTGGAGCCTGCTGGCCTACCGCCGGCGGACCCGCGAGCTGCTGCGCTCGACCCACGACCTGGCCGCCTTCGGCCGCGCCGCCCGGTTCGTACTGCTCCGGGCGCTCGGCCAGTACCTGCTGGCCGCCATCGTGCTCACCATGATCGCGACCTGGATCGCCATCGCGGCCGGGCTCGTCCAGCCGGCCAGGCTGCTGCTGCCCGAGCTGGCGGTCTACCTCGCGCTGGGCTGCGCGATGTTCCTGGCCCTGGCGCTGCAGGCGCTGGGCGTCCGCGCCGTCGCGCTGATCGCCTCCGCCGGGGCGCTGGCCTTCGAGATCGCCTGGCGCGAACTCGGCGTCGTGTCGCAGCTCGCGGCGTGTATCGGACTGCTCATCGTGCTCGGCGGGTATGCGACCAGAGTGCTTTCCATGGCGGTCCGCCACGCCTTCTAGGGCTGGGGCTCCGCCGCCGCCGGCAGACGGAGACGAAGAGCTAACAGAGATAACGAAGACGGGGGAAATGGGCATGTCGGACATAGTGGCGGTCACGGGAGCCGAGGGCTTCATCGGCTCGCACCTGACCGAGGCACTCGTACGGCGCGGGCACCGGGTGCGGGCCATGGCGCTCTACAACATGTTCAGCTCGCGGGGCTGGCTGGCCACGCTGGACCCGGACATCGCCGATCAGGTGGATGTGGTCTTCGGCGACGTACGGGACCCGGGGTCGGTGCGGTCGCTGGTGGAAGGCGCGTCCGCCGTGTACCACCTGGCCGCGCTCGGCTCGGTGCCGTATTCCTACTCGGCGCCGCGGTCCTTTGTGGATACCAACACGATCGGCACGCTGCATGTGCTGGAGGCCGTCCGGGCCTGCCAGACGCCGCGCCTGGTGCATACCTCCACGAGCGAGACCTACGGCACCGCCCGGACGGTGCCCATCAGCGAGTCGCACCCGCTGCAGGCGCAGTCACCGTATGCGGCCTCCAAGGTGGGTGCCGACAAGCTGGTCGAGTCGTATCACCTGAGTTTCGGGCTGCCGGCGACCACGCTGCGGCCGTTCAACACCTTCGGCCCGCGGCAGTCGACCCGCGCCGTGATCCCGCAGGTCATCACGCAGCTGGTGGGCGGATCCCGACAGCTCAAGCTGGGCGCGCTGGCCCCGACCCGGGACTTCTGCTTCGTGACCGACACCGCCCAGGCCTTCATCGACCTGGGTGCGGCGCCGGGCTCGGCGGTCTTCGGCGAGGTGTTCAACTGCGGTCCCGGGGATGACGTGGCGATCGGCAGGCTCGCCGAGGAGATCACCGGGCTGATGGGCATCGATGCCGACATCACGCAGGACGCCCAGCGCCTGCGGCCCAAGGACTCCGAGGTGATGCGGCTGGTATGCGACGCCTCCAGGCTCCGCGAGCGCACCGGCTGGCAGCCGCGGGTCGACCGGGAGCAAGGGCTGCGCCAGACTATCGAGTGGTTCAGCGACCCGGCGAACATGGCCTACTACACCTCGTCGGGATATCAGCAGTGACCGGCGGCCGGGCAGGGCCCAGGTGATGGCTGCGGCGCGCCGGGCCTGCGAGGGGCCGGCCACCGGGCCGCGCGTACTGGTCATCGGCGCGAGCGGGTTCCTCGGCGCCCACGTGCGCGACCGGGCCTGCGTCGCGGGGATGGACGTCGTGACCGCGGGCCGCTCGGAGTTGCCTGACTCGCGCGCGCACTGCCGGGTCGACCTGTCGACCGAGGATCCCGCGCGGCTGGCCGCCACGCTGGCCGCCATGGACCCCGACGTGGTGGTGAACTGCGCCGGGTCGACCACCGCCGATGTGGGCACGCTGGCGGCCGTCAACGTCACCGGGACCTCCGCCCTGGTCCGGGCGATGCGCATGACCGGCCGGCTGATGCGGCTCGTGCACCTGGGCTCCGCCGCCGAGTACGGACCCAGCGAGCCGGGTACCGCGGTCGCCGAGTCCGCGCCGGCCCGGCCGGCCAGCGTGTACGGCGCCACCAAGCTGGCCGCCACCCGCCTGGTGGAACTGGGCCGGGCCACCGGGCTCGACGCCGTCGTCCTGCGGGTCTTCAACCCGGTGGGACCGGGGTCGCCGGATACCGTCCTGCCCGGCCGGGTCGTCGCGGAGCTTCGCCGGGCACTGACCAGTGGCACGGATGCCCGCCTCGGCCCGCTCGATGCGGTCCGGGACTTCGTCGACGCCCGCGACGTCGCCGACGCCGTGATCGCTGCCGTCCGGGCGCCGACCCTGGCCGCCGCAGTCATCAATGTCGGCAGCGGTGTCGGCGTGCCCGTCCGCACGCTGGTCAAGGACCTCGTGGCGATCAGCGGTTACGACGGGCCCGTCCATGAGGATTCCGGCGGCTCGCCGCGCTCGGCGGCCCTGTCGTGGCAGCAGGCCGACATCGGCCGCGGCCGCCGCGATCTTGGCTGGCGGCCCCGCCATGACCTGCGGACCTCACTGGCCGACCTCTGGGAGGATTGCCGTGCCCCCGACCCCCGCTGACACCGGCCCGCCGTGGCCCCGGCACCCCGCAGGGTCCTGGCGGCCCGCAGCGGCCTGGCGGCCCAGGGCGGCCTGGCGGCCCGCGGGGCACGGGCAGGCTGCGGCGCGTCCCGCCTGGCGGCGGTCACGGCCGGTCGCCCCGCGGCTCGTGGTGCCCGCCTACTTTCACCCGGCCGTGGCGCCTGCGGACTGGGCCCGGCTGGCTCGCCAGGCGGCCCAGATCCGGCTGGTGGTACTCAACCCGGCCAGCGGGCCAGGCGACGAGCCCGATCCCGCCTTCCTGCGCGTCCTGGCGCCCCTGCGGGACGCAGGGGTGCAGGTGGCCGCGTACGTGGATACCAACTACGGCCGGCGGTCCTGGCGCGAGGCGCTGGACGAGATCCGGCGCTACCGCGACTGGTACCGGGTCGACGGCGTGCTGTTCGACAGGGTCTCGGCCGACCTGGCGGACCTGCGGCACTACGCCTTGCTGTCCCGTCGCGCGCGGAAGATGGGCGCCGAGGTCGTGGTGTTCAACCATGGGGTGCATCCGCACGAGGCATATGCGCGGCATGCCGACGTGCTCGGCACATTCGAGGGCCCCTGGAACGTCTACCTGGAGCAGGCGGTACCGCGGTGGACGCGGTCGTGGCCGGCGGATCGTTTTTACCATGTTGTTTACTCGGTGCCGCGCGAGCACCTCGGCGACGCGGTCCTCATGGCCGGGCGGCGGCGGGCTGGCTGCATCTACGTCACCGATCATGGCGGCGGCAATCCCTACAACCGCCTGCCCGCGCCCGCGTCGTCGGCCGCCGCGGGGTCGGCAGACCCGGGGTCGGCTGCCGCGGGGTCGGCAGAGCGGTGGTCGGCCGAGTGACGGGTCGGCGGACCCGCACCCGCCCGAGCGCGCAGGACAGTGCTGCCCGGCCGCCGTTCACCCCGCCGTTTACCCCGCCGCCCCGCCGGCCGCGCGGCCTGCCGGTCCTCGTCGCCGTCGTGGTGCTCGCCGCCGCGATCGGCCTGACGGTCAAGTTGGTCACGCGCGGCGGCACCCAGCACTGCCAGTCCTCCTTTGTCCCCGCGTTCTTCGCCCCGCAGGGCTGGAGTCGTGCGGTCAGCGGGGGGAGCGTCCCGGCGGTCCTGATCCTCAACCCGGCGTCCGGGCCGGGCACCGCCCCCGATCCGGCGTTCAAGGCCGCGGTCAGCCAGGCGAAACGCGCCGGGGCCGACGTCATCGGCTATATCGGAACTAACTACGCTCAGCGCCCGCTCGCTCAATCTGAGCAGTATGTTCGCGATTACCGGAACTGGTATGGCGTGACCGGCATCTTCCTCGACCAGACGCCTACCTCGGGCAGCCAGCAGATTGGCTATTACCGGAGCCTGGCGCGTGAGGTCCGGCGGGCAACCCCCGACGCCGCCGTCTGGCTTAATCCAGGCGCCTACCCGGACCAGAGTTATATGTCGGTAGGTACTGTCGTCATGGTCTTTGAGGGACCCTACGAGAGCTATGTGACCTCGCGGGTTCCGGGCTGGGTGCGGCAGTATCGCGCGGCCAGGTTCGCGCATACCGTTTATGCCACGCCGGGGGCGGACCTGGCCAGTGCCGTCCGCCTGTCGAGGCTCCGGAACGCCGGTTATGCCTACTTCACCGACGACATAGGGCCTAATCCCTATAGCGCCCTGCCGAGTTACTGGGAACGCGAGCAGACCGCCGTCGCTGGCGGCTGCGCGACGGGTTAGGCCGCTGGCATGCCGATATAACGGTACTTGCGAAGTGGGGAGCAGAACTTCTCGTTCATCTGTATGAGGACTACAGCGGCGCGACTTGCCAGAGTTGGTGGATGGAAGTGCTGCGACTCGTGTTGGTTGATGACTACCGCATGGTGACCGAAGCGCTGGCATCTCGACTGTCGGCCGCTCCGGACCTGTGGGTGGCTGGCTGTGCCCAGACCGATGATCCCCGGCTCCCGGAGATCATCCGCTGGCTGCGCCCGGACATCGTGCTGATCGACGTCGAGCCGCTGGGCTTTGCCGTCGGCGAGGTGCTGGGGCGGATCCGGGCGGCGTGGCCGACCGCTCACCTCATCGTGGTCAGCGCCGACAATGACACGTCCCACGCGGTCGAGGCGGCCCGGGCGGGGGCGGCGGCGTGGGTATCCAAGAGCCAGGGCGCCGATCAGCTGGAGACCGTACTGCGCGGCGTGGCCCAGGGCCATTCCTGGTTCCCGCCCGAGATGCTGGGCGACGTACTGCGTGCGCTGCGCGAGGATGTCCGGCATGCGCAGGAGAGCGGCAGTTTGCTGGATACCCTCAGCCCGCGTGAGCTGGATGTCCTGACGAGCATGGCCAAGGGGAAGCGCGCCCGGCAGATCGCGGCGGAGCTGATGATCTCCGCTGACACGGTCCGAACTCATACCCGCAGCATCTTCGGGAAGCTGGAAGTCCACAGCCGCATCGAGGCGGTGAGCGTGGCCTGGTCGGCCGGCCTGCGGCCCGCCGACCCGCAGGCCCCGCCCGGCGCCCGGCCGGGGGCGGGGGACAGATCGGCCGCGCATGAGCCGGAGGACCAGCATCGGGCGACGCGCCGGCCTGAGCCCATCCGGACGGGATCGGGCCACGCCGGACCGGACGAGTGATGGGCCAGGTGACAGCGCCGACGGCAACCACAGAACCAGCAGGCACGGCGGTCGCAGGCACGACGGCGGCAGGCACGACGGTCGCGGGCACGGCGGCGGCAGGTACGACGGTCGCGGGCCGGCCTGGGGCCTTGGCACTGGCGGGGCCACTCCAGGAGGCTCGTAGTCGGCCCTCGCGCGCAGCCGGGAGCGGGCCCCTGCGGGTCGCGACGGTCATTGCCCGGCTCGAGGGCGGCGCTGGCGTGCTAGCGCTGCGCGGCGCGCTGGCCATGGATCCGGACACCTGCCGGGTGACGATCATCACCGGGCAGGGTGACCAGCTCATTGCCGCCGCGCGAGCCGGCGGCCTGGAGGTCGTGGTCGAGCCCGCACTGCGCGCTCCGATCCGGCCGGCCAGTGACCTGCGGGCACTGCGACGGCTGACGGCGTTGATCGCCGGCCGGGATTTTGACGTGGTGCACACGCACTGCGCGAAGGCGGGTGCCGTGGGCCGCGTGGCCGCGCGCCGCGCCGGAGTCGGCAAGATCGTCCATACCTTCCACGGCTTCCCCTTCCACGAGTTCCAGACCCGCGCGCTGCGCCGTGCCTACGTATCCATCGAGCGGCGGCTCGGCCGGATCACCGACGTGGCACTGTGCGTCGGGGCCGGGGTGGCCGCCGAGGCGATCCGGCGGGAGCTGATCTCGCCGAGCCGGGTGCGCACGATGGGGGTGTCCGTCGACGGGCCAGGCCGCGTCCGGGCCAGCCGGGACGCTGGCAAGCCGCTGGCACGCCGCCGGGCTCGCGCCGCGCTGGGCCTGCCCCCCGATGGCATGGTGGTCGGTGCGGTCGGCCGGCTCACCTACCAGAAATCACCCGAGGACTTCGTCACGGCGCTGCGCCTGCTCGGCCGCCCGGACGTCATCGGCATGTGGGTCGGTGGCGGGGAGCTTGCCGCGCGGGTCAGGCGGCACGCCAGAGGGCTGCCCGACGGCCGGTTCCGGCTGGCGGGGGAGAGGACGGACGTCCTGGACATTTTGCCGGCCTTGGACGTCTTTGCCCTGCCAAGCCGCTACGAGGGCCTCCCTACTGCCATCGTCGAGGCCATGATCTGCGGCGTTCCGGTCGTGGCGACGGCCGTGAACGCCGTCCCCGATCTGGTCATTCCGGGTGAAACGGGCTTGCTCGTGCCGCCCCGCCGCCCCGACCTGATGGCGGCAGCGATCGGGCATCTCCTGGACTCGCCCGCCACGGCGGCCAGGATGGCCGCTGCCGCCCGCGGCCGGATCGACGATCGCTACGACGAAGCGGCACTGCGGGATGCCCTGCTGGCGGCGTATGACCTGAACGCGCCGGTCCGTGCGACACAGGCCGACTCCCCAGGCTTTTGCCGCCCCCGCCCGACGGCCGCGCGGGCCGAATTACTTGCGAGCACGAGTTGCGGCCGACCGCCACGATTGCTATGTCGGTAAATAAAGGGACAAGCCACTAATCCGGAGAGGTAAAGTAAGCGCAAAATCACTCACCGATAAACGTGACCCGTGAAGAAACCCGGCGATCTCGTTGTTTGTACGTTCGTTCAATCAAGTAAGCAGCGGATCTTTACCGCTGACGCATTCAGCGCTGAGGGTCGAGCCGGCCGGGGGGCCGTGACCAGGCTGAACGATTGCCATGAGCCGGCGGCGATGGCGGGGGAGTAACGATGGGGACTGTGCTGTCATTGCGCAGGCGCTGCGCACAAGGTGCCCGGTCATGCGTGCGGGCAGCGGGCGGCCTGCGGCCTGGGCTGGCAACCGGATCGGCCGTCGCGATGGCGCCCGACGAGGTGACGACGCTGGTCTGTCTCCCGCTGTCGGGGCGATCGCGGTGAGGCTGATCCTCGGTGCTGCCCAGGCGATATTCCTGGATGCCCTGTCCTCAGTGCTGGCCCAGCGTGGATATGAGGTCGGCGCGGTGGCCCGCAGCCCTCAGGAACTGATCGCCCTCGTGCGCCATCAGCGTCCCGATGCCTGCCTTATCGACATCGACTGCAATCTGGCCGTGGGCGAAGGTATCGAGACGATCCGCGGTGTCGTCGAGGCCAGCGCCGACACGACGGTGATCGTGCTGAGCGCTGATTCCGACATCGAGTCCGCGGAGCGCGCCATGGACGCTGGAGCCTCGGGTTATCTGCACCAGTCACGCGGCGTAGAGGTGCTGGTGTCAGCCCTGGAGCGCGTGCTGAACGGAGAGCGCGTCGTCGACGTGCCGGGCGGGCGGAGCCGGTCCGCCCGCCCGGCGACGCATGCCGACAGCCTCGCGGCCAGCCTGACCGGACGCGAGCGCGAGTGCCTGAGCCTGCTGGTGGCCGGCCTGGACACGGCGGCGATGGTGGAGCGCATGGGGGTGTCGCGCACCACTGTCCGGACCCACCTGCAGGCGGTGCTGACCAAGTTGTGCGTGCACTCCCGGCTCGAGGCCGCCTCCTTCGCGGTACGCCATCGCCTGGTGGATGCCTGGACCGAGCCCGCCGTGGCCGCCATCAGCCAGCCGGCTCGGCCGCTTGCGATGAGCGGCGCGGGCCCGGACTCGCCGCGGCAGCGTTCCCCGGCGGCCGGCCGCAGCTGGCGGCGAGCCGCCATGCACGCAGTTGGCCAGGAGCCCCGCACGATGCGGCACGCGACGCCAGGGCCGACCTGGCCGGGCCCAGGCGAGCTGGCCGCGTCCGGCTGACCGCGGCCGCGCCGAGGTCGGGGGCCCCGCTCGGGCCCCGCTCGGGCCATGGGCGGCACCAGAACGCGGTCGGGCACCGCGGGCGTGGGAGGCTTACCCCATGATCGTGGGGATCGGTGTGGACGTCGCGGATATCTCGCGGCTCGACGCTGCGCTGCGCCGGACCCCGGCCCTTGCCGACCGGCTGTTCGCGGAGAGCGAACGCGGCGTGCCGGTTCAGTCGCTGGCCGGGTGCTTTGCGGCGAAGGAGGCGACGGCTAAGGCGCTGGGCGGGCCGGGCGGCCTGCGCTGGACCGACGCCCTGGTCTCGCACGACAGCCGGGGCAAGCCGATCCTCGAGGTCCGCGGCACCGTGGCCGCCGCGGCGGCCACGCTCGGCGTTACGGCCTGGCACCTGTCGATAAGTCACGACGCCGGCGTGAGCATAGCCATGGTCGTGGCGGAGAGATAGCCGGGATGGTGGCCCGCAGATGAGAAACGCGCACGCCGTTGCTGATGTCCGGGCGGCGGAGCAGGCCCTGATGGCGCGGCTGCCGGGCGGCGCGCTGATGAGCCGGGCCGCGGCAGGCCTGGCGTCGGTATGCGCGGGGCTCCTAGGCCAGGTGTACGGGTCGCGGGTGGCCATCCTGGTCGGCAGTGGCGACAACGGCGGTGATGCCCTGTACGCCGGCGCGCTGCTGGCCGGCCGCGGCGGCGCCGTGACTGCCATCGCCGCCGGCGAGCGGGTGCACGCCGAGGGCATGGCCGCGCTGCGCGGCGCGGGCGGCCGGGTGCTGGCGGCCGGGGACGGCGCCGCCGTGACCACGATGCTCGGCCGGACCGACCTGATCATCGACGGCCTGCTCGGCATCGGCGGCCGCGGCGGCCTGCGCGAGCCCGCGGCCGGGCTGGCGGACCTCAGCGAGCGCGCCCGCGGCGACGGAGCGGTCGTGGTGGCGGTCGACCTGCCCAGCGGCGTCGATGCCGACACCGGCGTGGTGGCTGGCCCGGCGATCCGCGCCGACGTCACTGTCACCTTCGGCACCTGGAAACCCGGCCTGCTGGTTGACCCCGGCGCCAGCTACGCCGGAACCGTCGAGCTCATCGACATCGGCCTGGGACCGAGCCTGGGCCCGCCGGCGGCGTCCGCGCTGCAGGCCGCCGACGTTGCGGCGATCCTGCCGCGGCCGTCGGCGGAGTCCGACAAATACCGTCGCGGCGTGCTCGGCCTGCTGGCCGGCAGCGAGCAGTACACGGGAGCCGCGGTCCTGGCGACCGGCAGCGCGATCCACGGCGGGGCCGGGATGGTCCGCCTGGTGTCCGCCCGCGCCGCCCTCACCGCCGCCCGCCAGCACTGGCCCGAGGCGGTGGTGGCGGTCGCCGACGCCAGTGCGCCGGAGCAGTCGATCGAGGCGGCCGGGCGGGTGCAGGCATGGGCCGTCGGCCCCGGCATGGGCACCGGAGAAGACGCTGCCGGGCTGCTGGCCGCGGTCCTTGCCACCGACCTGCCGGTGCTGGTCGACGCGGACGGGATCACTATCCTGGCCGCCCATCGTGAGCTGCTGTCCCGTTCCGCGCCGACCCTGATCACGCCGCACGCGGGGGAGCTGGCCAGGCTGACGGGGGCGGATCGTGCCAGCATCGAGGCCCGGCGGCTAGAGCACGCGACCGCCGCGGCGGCCGAGCTGGGCATCACCGTGCTGCTCAAGGGGTCAACGACCGTCGTCGCGGAGCCGGGCGGGGCGGTCCTGGTGAACTCCACCGGGTCCGCCTGGCTGGCCACGGCCGGGTCGGGTGACGTGCTCTCCGGGCTGGCCGGGGCGCTGCTCGCCCAGGGCATCGCGCCGCCGCAAGCGGCGGCGGCCGCCGCCTACCTGCACGGCATCGCCGGGCGGCTGGCCTCCCAGGATGCGCCCATCGGCGCGTCTGACCTGATAACGGCGCTTCCGGCGGCCATCCGGACCGTCACCCAGGCCGCCGCCACCTAGGCCAGCGGAGGACCTCGACCGGCGCCGAGCGGAGGCGGGCTAACCCAAAGGGCTAGCCCGCACCCGGCTACCTCGTGGTCGCTTCCTGAAAGCGGATCACCAGTTCGTTCGGCACCCGGCCGCGGTCCCGGACCTCGACGCCCTGGCTCTTGGCCCACTCGCGAACCGCGGAGGGACTGGGGCCGGTGGAATCCCGGCGCGCGGCGCGGCCTGCGCGGCGGGGACTGCCGGCGACTTTCCGGCCGGCCGCCACATACTCCTGCACGGCGGTCTTGAACTCCTGAGCATGCGCAGAGTTCAGGTCAATTTCGTAGTCCGTGCCGTTCAGCCCGAAACGGACAGTGCTCTGCGCCTCACTGCCGTCGAGATCATCAATGAAGAGAGTGTGCATCTTCTGGGCCATACCGTGCTCCGTTCTGCGGGGTTAGACATAGCGTAGACGATCATCAGCCATACGCATTCCGGCACGCGGGCGAGCCTTATTATCGCATTGGCCGTGATCAGCCCGTTCGCTATCCCGAGAGGGCCGGCCCGAGGTTAGGGCACGCTACTGCGCGGCACGTCCGCCAAGGTAGCGGGCCAGGAACCGATCCGCCTCGGCGTAAAAGCGCAGCCGGTTCTCCGGCTTGGCGAAGCCGTGTCCCTCGTCGGGGAAGAGCATGTAATCGTGCTCGATCCCAGCCTTCTGCAGGGCCGCGACAATCTGCTCCGACTCGGCCTGCTTGACCCGCGGATCGTTCGCGCCCTGGGCGATCAGCAGCGGGATCGAGATGCTGCCGGCCCGCGATAGCGGCGAGCGAGACCATAGGAAGTCGGCGTCCTTCTCCGGGTCACCGACCCGCCGGTGGAACTGGGCGATCAGCGGAGCCCAGTACGGCGGGACGGACTGGATCAGCGTGATCAGGTTGGATGGCCCGACGATGTCGACCGCGCAGCAGTAGATGCCGGGGGTGAACGCGGCCCCGGCCAGCGCCGCGTAGCCGCCGTAGCTGCCGCCGAAGATGGCGACCCGTGCCGGGTCAGTCCAGCCCTGGCTGATCGCGTGCGCTACGGCGTCGCTCAGGTCGTCCTGCATCCGGGCGCCCCACTCGCGGTCGCCGGCGTTGACGAAGTCCTTGCCGTAGCCGGTCGAGCCGCGGAAGTTGACCTGAATACAGAGGTACCCACGGTTGGCCAGCCACTGCGCCTCGGAGTTGAATCCCCAGACATCGCGCGCCCACGGGCCGCCGTGGACGTTGAGCACCGTAGGCAGGCCTTCCCGCCCGGGGCCGCTCGGGGATGTGGGCGGGGAGGTGGGCGGGAAGGTGAGGTAGCCGTGCACGGTCAGCCCGTCCCGCGCGGTGAAGGAGAAGGGCTCCATCGCGGCGAGCTCGTACTGCGCGATGTCGGGCCGGTGCTCGAACAGGAACTGGGCGGTCCGGCTGGCCCGGTCGTAGGCGTAATAGGGGATCGGGCCGGCGTCGTTGGTGAAACCGACCAGCCAGACGGCGTCGGAGTCGTCGGCGCCCTGGAAGATCGGGTCACCGGAGTGCAGCGCGCGGATGGCCGCCAGGTCGTCGGCGACCGTCGGGTCCAGCACCAGGTACTCCGAGCGGCCCTTGAGCAGGGTGACGATCTGCGGCTCGCGCGTGTCGGGGTGGATCCGGACCCCGCTGACGTCCGCCTCCGGGTCCTCCGCCAGCACCTCCACGGCGCCGGTGGCCACGTCCAGGCGGGCCAGCCGTGCCGTCTGCGCGCCGACCGAGCTCGTGATGAGCAGCGAGCTGCCGTCCTGGCTGAAGGCGACGACGTCGGTGGTCAGTGCGTCGTCGGCGGGCACAGTGAGCAGCACCCGCCACTCGTCGCCGGCACTGTCGCGGACCAGAAGGTCGAATCCGCCGTCCGGCTGCGGCGCGAAGGCCCCGCGGACGACCATCTGCGCGTCGGCGATCCAGCCGACGACGCCGGGGTTATCGACCTCCTTGGTCAGCTCGCCGGTCTCCAGGTCGAGCCGGTAGACGTCGTGCAGCTGCGGGTTGTCGCGGTTCAGCCCGACGAGGATCTCGCTCGGCCGATCGCGCTCCGTCGCGATCAGCTGGGTCTGCACGCCGTCGAACGGGGTCAGGTCGCGCCGTTGCATCGTCGTCACGTCGACATCGTGCAGCCGCCAGTTCTCGTCGCCGCCGGTGTCCTGCAGGTAGAGCAGGTGTCGGCCGTCATGCGCCCAGCCGAACTGGCGGATCCCCCGGTCGTGGTCGTCGGTGACCACCCGTGCTGCCGCGAGGTCCACCCCGGACCCGACGCTGACCGGCGCCAGCCATACGTTCAGCACGCCCTCATCCGGGGCGATCCATGCCAGCTGGGTGCCATCGGGGGAAATGCCAGGGCTGACCCGCTCGGGGTTGCCGAACAGGACGGGCAGCGGAATGAGGTCGGGCATCTGGTGACTCGCTTTCCCGCACCAGCTCATCCGGTGCGTTCCTGGCATTGGCCGGGGCCCGGCCCGGCCCGGCCGCAGGTCCCACCGCGTCACCCTAGCCGCCGCGGGCCTGCTGGCAGACTGACCCCATGGAAGGTCACCCAGAGGTGCTCATCGACCTGGATGCGATCACCGCTAATGCCGCCGCGCTGCTGGCGCACGTCGGCGGTGCCCGGCTGATGGCCGTGGTCAAGTCCGACGGCTACGGCCATGGCCTGCTGCCGACCGCGGCGGCCGCGCTGGCGGGCGGCGCGAGCTGGCTCGGGGTCGTGCGACTCGCCGACGCGCTCGCGCTCCGGTCCGCGGGCGTGACTGTCCCGGTGCTGTGCCTGCTCGGCGCCCCGGACGTATCGCACGGGGAGGCCATCGGCGCCGACATCGACCTTACGGCGGGCTCGGTGGCCCTCGTCCGGCAGATCGCCACGGCCGCCCGCCGGGCGGGTCGGCCCGCCCGGCTGCACCTGGAGGTGGACACCGGCATGTGCCGGGGCGGCGCTACGGCTGCCGACTGGCCGGGAGTCGTCCAGGAGGCCCGGGCCGCCGAGGTCGCCGGTCATGTCCGCATCGTCGGCATCTGGTCGCATTTCGCGTGCGCGGACATTCCCGGTCATCCGTCGATCGCTGCCCAGCTGGCCGCGTTCCGGGCTGCCGTCGAGCTGGCCGAGCAAGCCGGCGCTCGGCCCGAGGTGCGGCACATGGCCAACACCCCCGCCACGCTGACCCTGCCGGAGTCCTGGTTTGACCTGGTGCGTCCCGGCGGCGCGATCGTGGGACTGTCGACGCTGCCCGGCGGGGCGCCCAGCTGGCTGCGGCCGGCGATGACCGTGCGCGCGCGGCTCGTGGAGACCAAGCGCGTCCCGGCCGGCTCCAGCGTCTCCTATGGGCACCGCTACGCCACGAGCGAGCCCGCGACTCTCGGGGTGTTCCCGCTCGGCTACAACGAGGGCGTGCCCCGGCTCGCGTCTAACATCGCGCAGGTGTCCGTCCGGGGCCACCGGTTCACGATCGCCGGAACGGTCAACATGAACCAGACGATCATCGATTTCGGTGACCTGCCAGCGGAGCCGGGCGACGAGGTCATTGTCTTCGGGCCCGGCGACGCGGGCGAGCCCACGGCGCAGGAGTGGGCGGATGCCCTCGGGACGATCTCCTATGAGATCGTGACCAGGTTCACCGGCAAGGTTCCACGAAGCTACTGTGGGGTAACCTCTGGCCAGGATCAGGCGCACGCCGTCGACGGGAGGACAAATGGCCAGGTGGCGGCGGCTCACTAAGGCAGGCGGCCTGGCCGTCGGTGCCGCGGCGGCAAGCGTCGGCGTCGTGCTCGCGGCCGAGAAGATCGCCGTCGGCAGGCTGCGGCTACGGCCCGATCCGGCCGTCGGCGAGCCGTTCGGCCAGCTGCGCGGCCTCCCGGTGGCCGTGCTCGCGGACGACGGGGT
>Ga0209839_10000080_pt1 | contig 40556 bp, 32 predicted proteins | sample OrgsoiDNA2013050_FD_185800 | JGI IMG/M metagenome (GOLD analysis project Ga0209839, IMG submission 185800) | Permafrost soil microbial communities from the Arctic, to analyse light accelerated degradation of dissolved organic matter (DOM) -... | ecosystem: Environmental > Terrestrial > Soil >... | reverse complement strand
TCGCCGGTCGAGCCAGGCGAATCGAAAACAGGCTGCAAGCCGGGGGAGTCGAGGACGGCAGCGCTGGCGTCGGGGGCCGGGGGTGATGGTGCCGTGTTCCCAGCGGCGGATGGAGGCCAGGATGGCGGTGCCGGGCAGCGTGCTGTCGCCGTTGGCGCGGGCGGCGTGCTGGAGCTTGCGGGCCAGCGCGCAGCCAGATGTCCAAACCTGACCGTCCCTCGCCCTCACAGGAGACCAGGTCAGCGGCCGTGTCAGAGTTTCCGGCACCCACAGGATGCGCCAGATCCCACCCCAGGACTCACCCGGCATGCTCAAATTTCACTCAAAGCCAATCAATTACTGATGTGGCCACTTGGTTTCAGTTCTCTAGACATTCGAAGCAATGTGCGCCGATGCCTTGAAGCCAAATCCGGTCTTCGATAGCCTTCCTACTGGGTCACTTAGATAGTAACGACTGGTCTTGATCAATGGCGCAGCGAACGGAGGATCCAGCGTGACACCCGCCACGGTACGTTCACTGTCGGCAGTTGGTCAGCCTGCCAGGAACTTTCCAGCCATCGAGGGCGCCACGCGATTCTCTGCGGGCACATTGTTGTGGTCCATCCTGCCGTGGTCCGTGGTCCGGACCCCAGGATTTCCCGCAGCCATCATCAAGCAAGCTGAGGAACCTCAGCTTCTCAGGGAGGCAGACCGCCTTGCCGGGATCAGATCCCATTCTGGGAACGACCGGACCCGACTGCTTGATGCGATCGCGATTGCACGATCCCAGGCCGATTCTTCCTCCCTTAAGGAACTACGGAAGGCAGAGCGTGCCGCGCTGCGATATCGGCCTGTGCCATCACTGCCAGGGTCCGTCGCGGCCGAGTTAACCGAATTAGCTGAGCAATGGAATTCCCGATGCTCTGATTTGGAGGCCACGGCTGCGCACCTCGCCGCCTCTTACGAGCAGGCCTACGATCGCGCGATGAGGCTAGTGGCCAGGGAATCATCCAGGCCATCTTTCGGCCATGCATTGTTCATTTCCAGCCGAGGATTCTTCGACCATGCATGGAAGGACGGCACGGGGTTCATTAGCCCTGGCGACCCGATAACCCGAGCCCATCGCAAGACGCTGCGCACTGCGGCACGTTACCTCAGGCGCCTGACAGTGCGCTGCGAGCAGACCTCGTTCTTCGGCCCCGTGCATTTCGCAGACCTGGATCCGGAGGGCACGTTCGATCTCCGGCTGGGCGACCCTCTTCCCGAAGCGGTATACGCCGAGCCGAGCATGTGGCTTCTTGACCATCTCATACGGCACCTCGACCGGGATAAGCCAGAAGCCGACCGGCCAGTTCGGCAGCACCCGCTCTTCCGCGTGGACGGCGATCTGCTGACCCGGACTGCTGACGGGCGTTCCCGGCTGCTGTCCCCGGACGCCGTGCGACTGTGGGACGCACTCCCGGAGTACCCGTCGATCGGCGCCGCCGCAGGCGCGCTGGGCATGCCAGCGGATCTCGCCGCCAGGTGCCGGGCCGAACTCCGGCCCGCCCTGGCACCGTGGGCGCTGCCTTCGCATGAGACGTACCCGTTCGAGCGACTGCTCTCCCTCAGCGGCGACGCCCTGGTGCAACAGGTCGCCCAGTACCGGGACACCTTTGCCGCCAGCCCGTGGCCCGCCCGCCGTGCCCCCTTCCTCGCGCTGGAGAAGACGGTCGCTGAGCTCGGTGTCAGCGTTTCCGTCGGCGAAGGCCGGCACTATGCCGATCGGTATGTTCTGCACGAGGAGCGAGCTCACCGGCTGAGCGCACGGACCGCGTTCGGCGCGCGGATGGTCGCGAGCCTGCAGGCAGCGACCCAGGCTGTGATTCCGCTCACCTACGCCGCCGCGCTGCTCCGCCGGGCCGATGCCCGCGACGCGCTGCGGTCAGCGCTCGCCGGCCGCCGCCTGCCACTCGCGCAAGCGATTCACATGAATTTTCCCGCCCCCGAGCCCCGGTTCAGCGCATTCCTCGCAGACCTCCATGCCGCGTGCGCGGCGCGCTTGGCCGATGGTGTTATCCGGCTGGCCGCGGAGGACATCAGCCGGCTTGTCGACCAGCATTGCGCGGTGCTGGACCCTGAGGACAGCTACGGTACGGTGGCCGGGCCAGACTGGATGATAATAGGGCCGCTCGAGAATGCGACCTGGTTGCTCAGCGAGCTGCACGATGACGGCAGCTACCTGGCAGGCGCAGTCACCCGGCTGCACCCTGACGGGGCGGAGCTGCGCGAAGAGTTCAGGCGCCGGGTCATCGAGGTCATCGACCCGGCGGAAATGGCGGCCGTTGTCTCCAAACGGCGGAGCAAGTTCCTCCTCCCGGAGATGCCGGGCGCTTCGATTGAGATAGCAGGTGTCTCGGTCAAGCCGCGGGTCCACACGGTGCCGATCTCCGCTGCCGAGGTCGCCGAGGACGGAGCAGCTGTCTTCATCCAGGGCAGGCGGGCTCACCTGTACAGCGGCGATATTCCCTCAGCGGTGCACCGCGCCCTGGCGGTGCCAGCGCTCAATCCGGTGGTATTCGACAGCGGCCCGCGAACACCGCGCGTGGCTGTCGAAGGGACTGTGATACAGCGTGCCAGGTGGAAATTCGATCTGCCCGGCGGCGCCCACGGCCGCGAAGCATGGGAGCTGGCGCAAGATATCCGGCGGGAGCTCGGACTGCCGCAGCGCGTCTTTGTGCGTTACCCAGGCGAGCCGAAGCCGCTGTTCGTCGATTTCGCTGACGTCCTCGCCGTGGAAGATGTGATGCGGCTCCCCGCAGCTCCTGTCGTGATCACCGAGATGCTCCCCGACTACGGCGACCTGTGGTGGCAGCCGGACGGAGAGCTGATGTGCGCCGAGCTGCGCACAGCCTGCTTCGCCTGGCTTGACATCGGCCACGGCGCTGGTACCGCGGCTGCCTCTTCGGGGGTTCGCGGATGACGTCCGTGGGCAGCCAGGCCCGTAGCGGCCTTACCCGCTACTGGAGCTTTCTCGGCCGCGGTGACGTGCTCCGGCTGGTGATCAGCTCGATGCTGGCCCGGCTGCCTGGCGGCATGGCGCAGCTCGCGGTGATCTTGGTGATCCAGCAGCGCTGGTCGCTGGGCGCCGCCGGAGTTGCGGTCGCCTGTGGCGCTGTAGGGAGCGGGATCGGCGGCCCGCTCCGCGGCCGGTCCACCGACCGGTTCGGGGCCCGCCGGGTCCTGCTGGCGTCAGCAACCGCCCAGGTGACAGCGCTGCTAGGGCTGCTCGTCGCGGTGGTCGCGGCTGCTCCCCTTGCCCTCGATGTCATTCTCGCCGGATTAATCGGAGCATCGCAGCCTCCGGTCAACCCGGTGATGCGCACCATCTGGAGCCGCAGGTTCGAGGGCGATATGCGGCGCACCGCCTTCTCGATAGAGTCCGTGCTGCTGGACCTCAGCTTCATTATCGGCCCCGCGCTCGTCGCGGTAGTCGCTACGGCCAGCTCTCCCCGCTGGTGCCTGGTAATGGCGGCGCTGCTGAGCGCCAGCGGCTGCGTGCTGCTGGCGTCGGCGCCGGAATCCAGGGACTGGCGAGTCTCGCCGGGGGAACGGCACTGGCTGGGTGCCTGGCGCGTCGCCGAGGTGCGGCGCCTGCTTCCGATAAGTTTCGCCGTCACAGGATCGATCGTCGCGATCGAGCTCGCGCTTGTCGCGTTCGCCCGCGCGCACGGCCACCCCGCGATCTCCGGGGGCCTGATCGCCCTGCTTTCCGTCGGCAGCATAGTCGGCGGACTCTGCTATGGCGCGATGAGCCTTCAGGCCAGCGTTCTCCGGCAGCTTGCGCTGGCGTCGGCCGTTCTCGGGGCTGGTTTCGCACTCGGCTCGCTCGCGGGTTCCGGTGTTGTCCTCGCCGTGATTATCACGGCCACCGGCCTGTTCCTGGCGCCGACCATTACGCTTGAGTACGCGGCCATGGACGAGGTGGCTGATCCTGATTTTATGACGGAGTCTTTCGCCCTGCTGAACGCGGCAGGGCAGGGTGGCGCGGCGGTCGCGGCGGTGCTGGCCGGATTCGCCGGACAGCATTTCCATGAGAACGCGGTGTTCCTTGTCGCTGCCACGCTGGCCCTGATCGCCACCTTGCTGGCGCTGTATCAGGCCATGTTTGCCCGGCTCGCGATGCGGCGCGGACATTCGTCTTAGTCGTTAGATAGGCATAGGTACATGAAAGAAATCGCGCCTTACGGAACCTGGAAGTCGCCTGTTACCGCGGCAGAAGCGGCCAGCGAGCATGCCCGGCTGTCATTTCCTGCCATGGCCGGCGACGAGGTCTGGTGGCAGGAGAAGCGTCCCGCCGAGGGGGGCCGCACGACGGTGATGGCGCGTGCTGTCGCGAACGGCGTCGCCGGAAGGATCCGCGAGCTTCTGCCGACCCAGTACAACGTGCGAACGCGGGTGCACGAGTACGGCGGCCAGTCCTTCCTGCCGGTACCGAACACATCCGGGTCCCCCTTCGACCTGGTCTTCGCCAGCCTCACCGACCAGCGGCTGTACCGGGTGGCCACGGAGACTGGCGCGGCCGAGCCGATCGAGCCGACCCCACTGACCCCCGAGCCTGAGGTGCCTGCCGGACTGCGCTATGCGGACATGGTGCTGTCGCCACACGGCCGGGAGATCGTGTGCGTACGTGAAGCCCAGGACGCCGACGGCGCGATCACGCGGGCGATTGTCGCGGTCCCGCTGGACGGCTCCGCCGCCGCTGACCCCGCCGCGGTGCGCGTCCTGGTCACCGGAGCTCATTTCTTCGCCTACCCGGCCCCATCGCCAGACGGATCCAGGCTTGCCTGGATCAGCTGGGATCACCCCCGCATGCCGTGGGACGGCACCGAACTGCGCGTGGGTCCTGCCTCGGGCACGACGGTCGCGTCGTCGGAACTGGTGATGGGCGGGCCCGCGGAGTCGGTGCTGGCGCCGGCATGGGCCGGCGCGGATGCCTTGTACGCGGTCTCGGACGCTTCCGGCTGGTGGAATCTGTACCAGGTCACGGCGGCAGAGGGTGCGGTACCGCGCCCTCTGTGCCCGCGCGAGGAAGAGTTCTCGGGCACGCTCTGGCAGATCGGCAGACGGCCCTATGCGATGCTCGGCGACGGACGGCTCGCTGTCCTGCACGGCCTCGGGGCATTACGGCTAGGCTTCCTCGATGTCACCTCCGGCACGCTGACCGACGCGGAGTTACCCGGATACCAGGTGTTCCAGGGACCGATCGCGGTGCCATCCTCCGGCGAGTGGGTCGCCGTGACAGCGGGCGGGCCGGCTGCCCGGTGGGCCATGCTGCGCGTCGCCGTTCACGGCGGGACCCCGGAGGTCCTGAGCGAGGAGCCCCGGGTCGCCTTTGACCCCGCCTACCTGCCGGTGCCGCGGCAGGTGTCGCTCTCGGACGGCCCTGACTCGGCCGTGGTGCACGCGATCGTCTACCCGCCCGCGTCGCCCGTGGCTGCCGGGCCTCCGGGGGAGCTGCCACCGTACATCGTGTGGGCGCATAGCGGACCGACCTCGCTCGCGCTGCCCGTACTCGACGTGGAGAAGGCCTACTTCACCAGCCGGGGCATCGGCGTGATCGACGTCAACTACGGCGGCTCGGCCGGCTATGGCCGCGGCTACCGGCAGCGGCTAGCTGGCCACTGGGGCGTCGTGGATGTCGCCGACGCGCTGCACGCCGCGCTCGCGCTCGCCGCGGCCGGGGAAGCGGACCGGGCCCGGCTCGGGATTCGCGGTCACTCGGCAGGCGGCTGGACCGCGCTGGCCGCGGTGACAAGCGGGCTGGCGACGAACGAGCCCGTCTTCGCGGCCGCGGTCTCCTACTACGGGGTCTCCGACCTGAAGCCGTTCGCCGCGACCACCCACGACTTCGAGTCCCGCTACCTCGATGGTCTGCTCGGACCGCTGCCAGCGGCCACCGCGGTATATGACGAGAGATCCCCGGTAGGCCACGTAACCTCCGGAACCTGCCCGATCCTGATCTTGCAGGGCATGGACGACCCGATCGTGCCGCCAGCCCAGTCCGACACCATCGCCCGCGACCTGGCAGCGCACGGCACTCCGTATGCCTACCTGAAGTTCCCCGGCGAGTCGCACGGCTTCCGCATGGCGGAGTCGAACATCACCGCGCTGGAAGCGGAGCTAGCCTTTTATGGCCAGATTATGGGCTTCATCCCGCCCGGCGTGCCGCCGGTCGCGCTGGAGTGATCCAGTCCCCACTCCGCCCACCGCACCGGCTCGACCCGGATCGCCGCCTGCTCGCGGTGGTCGCGGCCCGCGCGCACTACGCCGCGCTCGACCAGCCAGGCATGGATGCGCGCCCGCTCCTGCCCGGAGGCGATCGCGGCAGGGCCGGACAGCGAGACCCCGCGCATGGCTGACTCGTCATCGATCGCGGCCGCCGCCAGCCCGGTCAGCTCGATATTCCGGACCTTGCGCGAGTCGGCCACCGCCATGAAGTAAAGCTCCCACCGCTTTGGGTCGAAGCCATATATCACCGGGACGCAATGCGGGAAGCCGTCGGCGCCGACTGTCGCCAGTCGCGCGCGCCGGCGACCGTATACCCAGGCCACGCCGTAGGGGCTACCGCCGGCTGGTATTCGCATCCGAATTCGCTCCTCTTTTCTCTTTCCGGCGGTGGCTACCTTGGCTTACTGCCGCCGGCCCGCACGCGCGGCAGCGCAGCCTGTCGGCAGCTGGTCACGGGCGCGGACTCCGGCCGGGGAGGCGCAGGAACTGCACGCGCAGCTCGCTCGTATAGTGACCGCGTTCGTCCTGCAGCCACAGCTCGTCCGGACCGGGCAGCATCTCCTCCGCGCGTGCCCGCGGATCACGACGCGCGAGGTAGCTGACCAGGTCCGCCGCGAAATGCGAGCCCGTATCTATGCAGTACGGCTTGCGTTCCGAGCCGACACGAAGGAAGCAGAACCGCGGCAGGCCCGCGTCCAGGGCGATCCGGCGCAACGCGATGAAGCTCTCCCACGGACTGGACGCCTCGGCGAGCGCGGACAGGTCCAGCTCCCATCTGCGGCGTTGCAGGACTGCCTTCCCGACCAGCACCCGCGCCGGGATGCCCTCGGCCACCTCCACTGCCGGGTGCGAGACGAGGCCAGGCGTCAGCGCCGCGATCGGCGGGTAGCCCGTCAGATCGGCCAGCATCGGGTAAAGGAAGGCGGGCCGGCCTTGCCCGTCGAGCAAGGTCAGCTCGCCGTCAGCGGTCACGACCACGCGCGCGTCCCGTGCGCTCTCGCCGCCGGGGCGGCCTTCGTGATCCACCGGCGCGACGAGCATCCGGCGGCCGGGCCAGCGGTAGAACCCCTTGTTGCGCCGGCTTGTCGCCAGCGCTAACGTCCGCTGGCCGAACCCGGTCGCCAGCCAGCCGGAGACCTGTGCCTCGATGGCTGCGGGGGCGTCGTGAAAGGTCGTCAGCCAGCCTGGCAGGAGCAGATGGTGGTGCATGCGGGCGACAACGATCTCTGGCAGGCCAGTGACGGCGGCTGGGCCGGGCGCGCGCAGGCACAGGTCGGGCAGGGCATAGGCCTCGTCCGGGTTGGCCGGCCCGAGCGCATCGGGAGCAACCGTCCCCTCTGACTGCGGCCCGGCCGCGATCCGCAGCCGAGTGGCCTCGGCAAAGCCAGAGCCCGCGGGCACCTGGATCGCGCCCTTCTCGGCATACTCGGTAAACGGAAGGCTCCCGCCGGCGTCCTCGACCAGCTTGGTCATCGCCTGCCGGTAAGCGGCCTGCTCGCGCCGTCCCGCGGCCAGGCCCAGCTCCAGCGCGGGCGAGACGATCCGCTCGATCGCCTCGGCGATGTCCCGCCCGATGGCGATGCGAAACGGCGAGGCGGCTTCCTCGAACAGCATCAGCCGGTCGGCATATACCTGCCCCGCTCGACGGCGAGCCGGCACGCCTGTGGCCTCGGTGAACCGCCTCTCCATCTCCGCCAGGAGCCGGCTGCGGCCCGCTGCGCCCGAGTCGCGGAACTGGTCGCATAGCGTCATCAGCGCATCCAGCTCGTCGCGCCATCGGTCGCGGGCCTGGCCGGGAGGCAGCCGCAGGATCGCATCTCGGAGGCCCTCTGCACCGCTGATCCGCTCGGCCGGGAACAGCAGCCCTCGCCAGCCCAGCCCGGCAGCCACGAGCGGACGCAGCCTGGCAACGACCTCGGCCGACTCCAGACCCAGCCGCGCGCCAAGCTGGGTCACTGCGCCGGGCGCCTCGCGCAGCTCGTCCAGCAATTGCACGCTGCGGTCGTCCAGGCCCCGCGGCTGCGTGGCTAGCAGGTTGGCGTGCCAGGGGATGTCGTGGCGGAGCTCGGGTTCGCGTGCCACGCAGCGGGCGATCTCCTCCAGCGTCCAGCGGCTGAGCGCTACGATGCGCGGCGTCGGGACAGCGCTAACGCGCAGGCCGCTCCCGTCGTCGCACTGCCCGTATCCCATGGGCCCGAAGGTGCTGGTCGTCTCGTTCTTCGCGCACAGGCGCTGGACGTAGGTGTAGAGCTGCCGCTCGGCACGGCGCACCGACGAGCGGTCCTCGGTCACCGGCCGGCCCAGCACCGAGGCCAGCATGCCCTCGTAGACAGTCGGATTCGACAGGAAGATCGCGGCCTGGATCTCCTCGCGCCGCAGCAGCTCATGCAGGCGGGCCCGGGCCGCAGCGCGCTGACCGTCGAAGACGGCTCGCGCGCGCGGCTCGTCCGGGCCGTCGTGGCACAGCCAGTCATCGACGTGCCGGACAGCCTCGTCATCAAGCCCCAGGCCGGCCAGCCACTCGAACGGCATGCCGGCATGGCGCAGGATGAAGATCGGCGACATGCGCCAGCTGGCGGGTCCGCCGGTCATCGGGCCGCCAGGATGCCCCTGGCACGCAGCGCGGCCACCTTGTCCGGGCTGAGCCGGCGCCGGACGTCCGCATGCTGCATCGCGCTCATGATCCCGGCAGGCAGCCGAGAGGACATGCCGAGCCGGATATTGACCACGATCATTCCGGACCCGTCCGGATCCGAGATGACGACCAGGTCCGGATCGAGCTCGGGCGTCTCGCCCGTGGCCGGGCACGACTGGGTGACCGGCTCCAGGTAGGCGGCGGCCACCCGGCCGGGGATGAGCTGCCCGCAGCGCAGGCGGCCAGCGGCGACAGCCTCGACGGCGCCGTCGAGCGCGGCGGACGCCGCGGGCGCCGGGCTCTGCACCGGGACGGCTCGGGCCAGGTCGCGGTCGCCCGCGCTGCCGACCCGCACCGGAGTGCCGCCCCAGTCAAGGGTGGTCCATTCAGGCGGCCACTCAAACATGCGGACGCCGACGACCGGGCCGATCAGGGACTCGGCGGTCTCCGCCACCAGCGCCGCCCGGCCGGGATCCGCTCCTGGAGCACCGACCCAGAGCTCGACCACGCACCGGCCTCCCCCGGCCTCAGCACGCTCGGCTGCCGCCCGTACAGCTGACGGCGGGACCGGCCGGCCCGAGCGCCCGAGCACACCACGATCATCGATGTCGCAGATGCCGATCACGGCGACCTTCGGCATCCGCCGGAGCTGGTCGCCGGCCAGGTCGTGCAGCGCGAGACGGCCGGCCCACGCCCCGGCGGGCTCCGGGTCACCGGGGAGCTCGCGCCACCACGGGCTGGCGTCAGGGCTGGTCTCGTCTGCGGCGAGCGCCGGAAGGCCCGCCACCCGCCATGCCAGCCCGCGCGGAGCCGGCCGCAGCGATACGGCGGCGAAGCCGTCGAGGCGGCGGAGGGCCGGCCACCGGGCCGTGGCGTACCGGCCGGTCACCACGACCCGCGCGCCCAGGGACCGCAGTAGTGAGATCGCGGCCAGCGTACCCGGAAGCTGCTGGTCTCGCTCGATCACGACGTGGACCCGATCGCGCAGCCCGTCGCCAGCCAGGTGATCGACCGCCGTCCGAAGCGCGTCGTCATAGGGCGCACCGCGGGCGGCGGCCGAGGTCACGTCAGCGCTGCGCTCGGCCGTCCCTCGGGCGAGCACGACCGCGTCCAGCCGCACGAGCACACTGCCGCTGCGGCGGGCCCGCAGCAGCATCGCCAGGGCGCGCATCCGGCCCTGCGCGGTGTCCATCCGCTGGAGCGCGCGAGCCGCGGCCGTGCCGAGCACAGGATCCCATTCCGGGGCATCGAACGCGCCCCCGGCCAGCGCGCGCGCGATCATGCCACCGATGAAATCGCGCCCGACGTCGACCACCGCCCCGCTGAGGTCGCCTTGCTCAGCCAGCGCCAGGCTGACGTCTCCCCCGGGGGGCACCAGGACGCTCATGGGATACTTTCCGCTCGTGCGACCCCATGGACGGCCAGCCGGAACTCCGATGTCAGGGCGGCCGCCCTATGCCGCAGCCACAACTGGTCCGGCGCCGGGAGCATCTCACCCAGCGTGACCGGACCCTTGGCGAGCAGCCGACCGAGCAGCTCAACCGCGACCGGCACGTCGAGGTCCAGGCACAGCGGCTTCACCTCTGCCGCGCTGCGTGCATAGACATGCCGCGGCACGCCGCGCTCGGCCCGCAGGCGGAACACTCCGGCGAGGGCATCCGCCAGTTCCGCGCCTTCGCCGCGGTGCCCTCCGGAGTTCAGGGAATCAGCGGATATGCGCCACTGCGCACGCTGCGCGACGACATCGCCGACAACGATCCGGGGGGCGGCATCGCCCAGCCACACGCGCGGGAACCGCACCTGGGCCGGTGCGAAGACGCGCAGGTGCGGCAGGTCGTCTTCCCCGACATACAGCGTCAGCCGTCGGCCGTCGGGCGCCGTCAGCGTCGGCTCATCGTCGGCATCAAGCGTGGCCCGCAGGTCAGCGACAGCAAGCCGGGAGCCCGTTCCCACCCGGCCCGTCACCTCGATGAAGGTGCCGGGGAATCGCTCGGAGATCAGGCCCTTGTGCCGCCTGCGGTGCATGACGATGGCGAGCTCTTTCTCCCCGCCCCAGACGCCGAGCAGCTCATCGACCTCGCGGCGCAGCGTGCCCGGGTCGGGATGGAACTCTCCCTGCAGGCCCCAGGCGAAGACGTAGGGGTGCAGTTCCCCGAGGACGATCGGGCCGCTGCCGTCGTGCCCGGTCAGCAGGATGTCGGGACTCACGAATGCCCGCCTGTCCCGTGGCACCGCGAGAGCGGCGAGCTCGCTGGCATCGAGCCGGGCGACAGCAGGCCCCGCGGGGAGGTTCCCGGCAGGCGGCTGGATCCCGGGGCCGGAAGACCCGAGGCTAGCCGCGACGAGTCCGCGCAGCTGGCTCGCGGCTTCCTGGACCGGGCTGCTGTCCAGTTCTCCGTACCGTGCCCGCAGTTCCTCGGCGAACTCCAGGTAGCCCAGCGACCCGCCGGTTTCCGCGAGTACCCGCCGGGCCAGGCCACGATGCGCGATCCGGTCCGCTTCGCCGACCGCGAGGCCGAAGTCAAGCACCGGAGCCAGAGACCGGGACACCCGCCGCTGCCAGCTGTCGGGCAGGCGAACCGGCATGAGGTCCCCGACGCAGTCCTCGTAGAGGATGGAGCGGTCGGCGTAAGTACCGCCCGCCCGGCGCCGCGGCGCAGCCCCGGTGATCCCGGTGAAGATCCGCTCGGCTCGCTCCAGCAACTCGACTCGCGCGGGCATGGGCGTCACCGCGTATTCGGCGACAACTGATCGGAGCTCGGCCGTCCGGGCGCGCAGCTCGCTCAGCTTCGCGCAGTCCGGCAGCTGCGCCAGGACATCGGCTAACGGGTCGATGCAGGAGGAGCTGGGCTCAGCGTTGCGCTGCAGTACGGCCGCCCGCTCCAGCCTGCTGACCCGCCTGCCGGTATCCGCGACCGAACGGCCAGCGATCGCGGCCAGGTCGGTCACGGATCGCATCCCGTTCACGGCCGCCAGCAGAGACAGGTCGTCCTCGTCCAGGCCGACCGGCGACCGGCCAGGCAGCACCGCCCGCGGGCCCTCGATCCGGGCAATGGGCAAGCGCCGCACCGGCAGCAGGTCGGCGACGCCGGGCTGCTGGGCCGCCGCCCTGGCGATCGCCGCGGCGGCCCAGAACGAGATATAGGCACGGCGCTCCGCGAACCCCTGGGGTAACTCCGGTCCCATCCGCACGCCGTCACCCTCGAAGCGCCCGAAGGTTACCGGCCCGAAGAAGCTGTTGGTCTCGTTCTTGCTCGCCAGCCGCTGCAGGACGGAGTACATAAGCCGGTCAAAAGCGCGACGATCGCCGTCCGGCGCTGCCCGGCCGAGGTCCTGCCACCGCACGAGCGCTGCGTAGATGCTCGGCGAGAGCACGAAGGCGGCGGCCTGGACATCGCGGCGGGCGGCGATCTCAGCCAGCCGGAGGGACGACTCCTCGCGGGCCGCCGCGACGGCTTTCGCCCATTGCCCGCGCTCCTGGTCGAGGCGCGCGCATAAGCCACTCCACCGCGCATGCTCGGCACGCAGCGTTTCGTCCTCGACGATGTCAGGCAGCGGAGCCATGGCGCGAATCCCTACCTTGCGCCGCGCCTTGGACAGCGCGCCCAGCGCCTGCGGGCACGAGGCTCGCGCGCGGCGCACGGCGGCCGGGAAGTACGCGGAGAGCAAGGCGCGCCTGCTCAGTTCAGCCGCGTCCTGCGCGGCCAGCAGTCGCTCCGCATCCTCGGGAAGCCGCTGCCCGGCCAACGGCGACAGCATGCCGAAGGGAAAGCCAGCGCGACGGAGCAGGAACGTCGGCGAGACTCGCCAGAGGTCACTCACGAGACCGCGCGAAACTCAAGGCGGACAGGCACGAACGGACGGTTCAGCTTCTGCCCCATGGCGGGCAGCACGCTCCGGCAGGCGGCAGGGTCGCCGCCCTCCAGCGCCGCGACCGTTGCCCGGGCCTGCGCGGGATGTGAGCTGGCGCCGCTGAACAGCGCACGCAGGTCGGCGGCCACGTCGTCGGGGAGGCGATCGCCGGTCAAGACGAGCAGGGCGCGCCCCAGCCTGGCCAGCCCGCGCAGGTAGTCGTCGTTGACGCGGTCGGCATGCTCCTCGGCTAGCTGGTACCAGGACAGCGCCTCCTCCTGGCGGCCGTCACCGGCCAGCAGCGCCGCGCCGCCCAAGCTGATGAAGGCACCGTAGTAGTCATCGCCCGTCTGCCCGGCCGCGTCACGGGCACGCCGCAGGGCGGTCAGGGCCTCGCCCGTCCGGTCCAGGAGCATCAGCAGGTTGGCCTCGCGGTAGCTGAAATTCTTCACGAAGGTCGGACTCCACGTCCCAGGCGCGCGGGTGAACCTTCGCCAGATGTCCAGCGCCCTGCCAGGGTCACCGGACCGCTCGGCCAGCACGCTGAGATTGGAGATCAGGTTGACCTTCAGGTGTGTGGCGTCGGTACTGGCCAGGCGTGCCACCAGGCGGATGGCGCGCCGCTCCGCCACCTCGGCGGCCGCCGCGTCACGCAGTTGCAGGTAGCCCAGCGCCTGCACGTTGTACAGCCAGGCCGCCTCCACCGCCGCCTCCGGGCCGATCCCGGCGGTCCGCTCACCCGGAGGTGCGCCATCCCGCGCGGGATCAGCCGCGCCAAGCTCCGCGAGTCCGAGGTGCACGTCCGTGAAGCCAGCCTGCACGTCGCCGATCCGCTTGATGTAGAGCAGGGCGCGCAACAGCCGGGCCCGGGCACGCAGCGGGGACGTCGGGCCCAGTTCTATGGCTGACCCGAAATGACGCAGCGCGTGCCTGTAGTGGAGGAGGAATGCCCAGAGCATCCCCAGGTACCGGTGAGTGACCCCGACGACGGCGGCGACATCGACAAACTCGACGCTGCGCAGGCCGATGGAGCCCGGGTCGTCGTCGAGGACGGCAGACGCGACGATCGCACGGATCTCGGCCATCGCGTCGGCGTCCACCACCGCGGGGGCGGCCGGGACTCCGCCGAGGGAGTCCACGACATCGAGCACCTCGTACGCGGCCGTAACGCCGCCGCGGTAGTTAGTGGAGAAGAACGCGGCGCGCATGGTCACGAGGGCGCTCGCGATCCGCTCGGCGGGCGTCGATGCTGCCTCGCAGCACGTCCACCAGTCACGTTCGAGCGACGCCGCGGGGATATCGGGCGAGTCGCCGAGGGGAACGCCGCCGCCGGGCTCGATGGGCACCTCAACCCGCCGCAGGAAGGCGAGCTGGGCCCGCTCGTGGATCCGCGCAGCGGCGGCGGGCCCATGGTCGCTCGCGCCGAGCAGGTCGGCCAGGACGATGTCTGCGCCGCAGCCTGGCTCCACGAGGCGCAGCACCGCGCGCAGTGACGGTATGTCCATGAACCGTGCGCCGCGCACCACGACCCGCGGCATGCCCTCAGGGGAACGCACAGTCTCGCTTACCAAGTCCGCGACCGCGTTCACGATCCGGAACAGCTGATGGCTTTCCGCGTGTAACCGCCGCTCTGAGCAGGTGGCGGCGAGCGCGGACATGGGCGGCGCTTCCGGAAATCGCCCTGGGAACAGGACGTTCCATTCCGAGCGGTACTTGCCCGCGGTGCATTCCGCTAGGTCCGGGCGATACTTTGCGATTACTTCAACGAGCAGCCGCATAGTGTCCAGCCCCGCGTAGTAAGTGTCAGCGAGGGTAATTCGCATTTCGTCATGCTGACCGCTTCCCGCTTCTGCGTCATGCTCGGGGAATTCTGGCGGCGAGCCCGCATATAGAGTCAGCACGGCAGTCACTCAGGCTAGCGGCGCGATTCGGTTCTCGATCTCCTCTAGCAGGAACTCTAAGTCATCAAGGTCATCTTCGGCCGGCGTCTCCGTCGCGGAAATGGCCTCGCTCTCCGTGTTCCTGGCATCCTCTGCGGCGTCGGGCACCACGGGCCGCTCCCGGTCAGCGTCAGGCACATGGCCCATGCCAGGATCCTTTCTGCTCACCTGCAAATTCTCGTATGATCCGCCATTGTCGCAGGCGCATTCACCGCCGTGCACCCGTTGTCAGCTAATGATCTCTGGGCGATTCGGCTCAATCCGTAGGTTACGGTACCGCATGGCTCGACTCATAGCAAGGAAAATCCGGTATTCATCATCTGGCCTGCAGTCCAGGCAGTTTCTTCAGCCGCAGCTTAACCATCCGCCTCACACGTCAGCGGCAGCAGACCGCTAAAATTACTGCTTCTGCTATGCTATCGTTTCCAGCTATGACCCAGGAGGCACAGTCCGCAGCAGGGACAGCTCACTGGTGGCCGGTCAGCCGCTTTCTCATACGAAGCGCGGGCTTTCCAGGAGAATTGATTCCGGAGCCGTCAGCGCAGCTAACGGATGCTATTCGAGAATGGCAGAATGCCGAGACCGAGGTAGAGCGGGTGATCGGCGATTTCGACGCTTCAGTGGCAGACGCTGTCGGTGAAGCCGAGCCGGGGCCTGCACGCAAGCAATCCGCCCGCATCCTTTACCGCTGGCGACGGGCGGTGCTGGCCCAGCGCCCGGCACGTCATATTGATGAGGCCCCCGAGAGGGCAAGAGAATGGGCAGGGCGCTGGAACAGCGCAATTGAGGAACGCGAGCAGGCGGCGGATATGGTGGCGCGCCTGGCCGCCATGGAATCCGAGCTCGCCACCGCGAGCGTGCGCGCCACGGCGCGTGACGAGAGATTCCTCGCCGCGGTGGCGACATCCAATCCCGGCCTTTACGAGCAGGTACTGACAGCCGTGCTCGCCGACCGGGGCGATATGGCGCCACGGCAGGTGCGCACCCTCTACGCCTACCTGCAGCGGCTGTGCGCGAAGAACGAGAGCACCAGCTTCTTCGGCCCGGTCGACTACGGCGCGTGGAACGCGACGACCCGGCCGGCCGGCGGCCCCGGCATCCAGTGCGCGCTAGCCCACTGGACGGTGGCAACTGTAGCCCAGCGCGCCGCTGAGGACCCGGCGCTGCGGGCGGCGCTGCGCCATGAGCTCAAGCCCAGCCTCGCCTTAGCCGACGAGGGCCGCACCCTGGTACTGGCGGGAGGCTGCCGGCGGGGCCTGCCGGCACTCGCCGCGACCCAGCTGCGCGAGGTGCTGGCCGGGGCGTCGGCCGAGCGGCTGCCTCCCCCGCTTCGCCAGGTCCTGGTGAGCGAGCTGGAGCCGCCCACCGCCGTGGACGACCCGGCGTTATGGCTGCGGGAGCGGCTCGTCGCTGTCGCCGCCCGCACCGCCGGCACCGCAGCCGCCGGTGCGGCGCAGCGATGGGCCGAAGTCCTTGATGACCTCAGACGACTGGTCCAGGTCATCGGGGAGCACGTCGATGAGCAGCGCTACAAGCGCATCATCGACCTTGAGCAAAGGTTCTCCGAGTTCACCGGCGCCTGCGCACGGCGCCGGCCCGGGGACAGCTACGCTGACCGGCTCTGCTTCAGCGAAAAGCGGCGCAGCGCTCCGGCGACATTCGGCGTGAGCGCCGCCGCATCGAGCGCGATCATCGCCGAACTGCAGGCGCTGCTTGATCTCTGCTACGCCTATAGCGCTCGCGTGCAGTCCGCTGTGATGACGCTAGCGTTGCCGGAACACGCCGCGATGTGCGCAGAGCTTGGCATGGACGGCGTCCCGCTGCCAGCCTTCGCGCTCCGCATCGACGCGGCGGTCAGCGTCGCCGACGCCACGCAGGATGCCCGGCTGAGGGCCTGGTCCGCACAGCTCGACCAGATCGTGGACCGCCGCACCACGCCGGCCGGGCTAGCCCGGTTAGATGCCCTCGACCTGCGCGGCTTGCGCGAGCCCCCGCCCGCTGGCGTCACCGTCTCACCGGATCTCATGTTCATCCCCGAGCCCGCTGCGGACGGCTTGGATGTTCCGCGCCTCGGGCAGGTGGTCATCGGCGAGGTTCACCACGGGGCCCAGGTCTGGGGAAGCCTCAGCAGCCTCGACCCCGATCTGGCGAAGGTAGGCAGGGCAGTGGCGGCGGCGATGTCCGCCACGGGACCGTCGGGACAGGCGGCTACATCACTCATCTTCGGACGTACCCAGGGCAAGTTCTTCGAGCGGGAGCTGCCAGGCGGGCAGAGCGTGGAAGTCACCGGCCGCTCGGTGAAGCAGCGGCACGATGTCCTGCGCGCCGCCGACCTGCGGGTGGTCCGCCGCGGTGACGAACTGGCCGTGGTAACACCGGACGGGCATCCGCTGACGCTGCGGCCGCGCCATCCCCGGAGCGCGGCCAACTGGCTGCTCGGCCCGCCTCCGCTCGTCCTCCCGCCGCTGTTCGCCGACCGGGCCACGGCACCCCGCGTCGTCATCGGCCGCCTGGTCGCCTGGCGCCGCCGGTGGCGCTGGACGGCCGAGGACACCGCCGCGCTCGTGACCGCCGGCGGTCCGGCGGGGCGGGTCCTCGCCGCGGCACGCCTGTCCCGCCGGTACGACCTTCCCGAGCGCGTCTTCGTCCGGGTCGGGGCCGGCGTGAAGCCGGTTTACGTCGATCTTCGCTGCCCGCTTAGCCTGGATCATCTCGCTCACCGGATCCGCGGCACGGCAGCAGCGGTCGTGGACGTAACCGAGATGCTGCCGGACCGCAGCGACTGGTGGCTGGCCCCCGGCGGCGGGCGGTATAGCTGCGAGTGGCGAGCCACCCTGCACAGCACGCCGCCCGCTCCCCTGGCGGTGCCGACGTGAGCGGCCCGAAGGCCAGGCAGGACGGACCACGGGACGTTGCGCTCCCGGCTCGCGTGGACGCCCTCATCATTGGCAGCGGCGCGGTGGGCGCCTCGGCTGCATTTCACCTCGCGCGATCCGGCACCAAGGTGCTGGTGATCGACAACGCGGACCTGCCCGGGGCCGGCTCACGGGCAGGCGCCGGGGTCTGCGTGCCGTCGGTCCGGCTGCTCGACGACCCGGAGATGCTCGCCTTCGCCCGCGCGGGGCAGCAGGCGCTACTGGACGATCTTGCCCGCATGGGCCCGGCAATCAGCGCGCAGCCGGGCCTGCTGCGCCCGGTGACCAGCCGCTCGCAGGCCGACCAGCTTGCGGCGAGCGCCGCGCCTGCGCCGGACATGCTGGGCACGTGGTGTGACCGCGACCAGGTGGCCGAGCTCGAGCCCGGCCTGGCGCTGGGCTCCATCGTCGGGGCGTTTCACGACCCGTCGGCGCGGATACTGCATGCGCCCGGCTACGTGGGGGCGCTGGCTGACCGCGGCATGACCGCCGGAGCCACGCTGGTCCGGGACACAGTCGTCGGTCTCGATGCGGGTCACGAGGTCGTCGTCTCCCTGGCGTCCGGCGGCTCGGTACGCGCGGGCCACGTGATCCTGGCCGCAGGGGCATGGACGTCGCGGCTGCCCGGCTCGCTGCGGCTGCCCGTGGCGCCGGTGCGCGGTCACGTGCTACGGCTGGGATCCGGCGATAACCCCGGCCGTCCCCGGCACATCGTCTCCGGCCCGCTGTTCGTCGGGCCGGCGGCGAACGGCCCTACCACCCTGGTCGGGGCCACCGAGGAACGGGCAGGGTTCGCTCCCGGCCCGACTCCGGACGAACTGCTCCTGCTGGCCGCGCATGTGGCGCGCAACTGGCCGGGCCTGCGCAGCAGCCCGGTCGTGGAGTCCTGGTCGGGTTACCGCGCCGGGACACCGGACGGTCGGCCGTTCATCGGGCCGGTACCGGGCTCACCCCGGATCCTGGTAGCGACGGGGCACGGCGGCCAGGGACTGCTGACCGGCTCGTTCACCGGCCTGCTCATCGCCGAGCTGCTGCTGACCGGCAGTCCTCGCCATGACCTCAGGCCCTTTTCCGTCGACCGGACCATAGCGGCCCGGCCCGCCGCGATCTCATGAGCCCGGCGAACGGCATCAAGCCCGCGGCAGGGTCCCGGGCCAGCGCCGCGGACGGGTCACCATCATGGCTGCTGCACCAGCATGCCATCCTGCGCTCGACCGGCTTCCCCTTCGCGCTGCTGGACCTGCTGGAATTCCCGCGAGCGGCCGACACCATCGAGCAGGCTGTTGCCTTCGAAGACAGGGTGACGGACGCGGTGAGCGCCGTGGTGACGGCGGCACGGGCCATCCCGCGCCAGGAGCTGCCGGCATCGGTGGCGAAGGCGCTGCGCAAGGCGCTGACGCGGCGCGGGCCCGTGCGCGCGGACATCGAGGTGCCGGGATCGCTCGCCGCACCGCTACGCGAGTACGCGAATGCGCTGGCGTACCGCGACGAGCTGCTCGCGCAGGCCCGGCGCCAGGCAGAGGAGGAAACCGCCAGCTGCCATCACGCGCTGGTCCGCCTCGCCGGCACCGACCAGCGCCTGCTGGAGGCCCTGTGGGCCTCCAGCCCGGGCATGTACGAATCTGGACTGCGCGAGCTTCGCGCCGCGGCGCCCGGCACCGGCCGCGCCCGCGCACTGCGTCGGCAGCTGGCGGGCTACCTCCAGCGGCTGTGCGCGAAGAACGAGACCACCTCGTTCTTCGGCCCGATTGAGTACGCCGACTACGGTGAGCCCGCCTGCGGGGCACTGCGGACCGGTCCGGTACGGGATCGGCGACCTCGCATCGCCTCGTGGGCCGTTGTCGCGCTGGCCGACCATGTCAGCGCCGACGACAAGGTACGGGCGCTGCTGCCGGTGCGAAGGGCTCCGTCCGTGACCCTGCAAGACGGCACAGTGCGGGTGGCTGGAAAGCCCGTCACGGCTGCGCCGCAGGACGTGAGGCTGCTCGGGCTGCTCGGCGGGACTCCCGACTGCCACCAGCTTGCGCGGCGGCTCGACGCGCCGCTAGCGGTCGTGCTCCGCATGGTGGAGGCGCTGCAGCGACGGCGGCTGATCACGCCCGCCCTCCGGCCGCCGGTTACCGAGATCGACGCGCTCGGCTGGCTCTGCTCGGCGCTAGCAGGACTGCCCGTTCCGGACGATGTCCACGCCGTCCTGGCGCGATTGCGCGATATCGAGTCCGAACTCGCCACCGCGCCGTTTGAGCGCAAGCCCGCGCTGCTGGCCGATGCTGAGCAGCGCATAACCGCCTTAACAGGCGTCCCGCCCCGGCGCGGCGGCGGCGAATGGTATGCCGACCGCCTGGTCATCCGCGAGGAATGCCTCGGTCCCATGACGCCCCTGCATCTCGGCGGACGGGTGCGGGAGCAGCTGCGCGCGGACCTCGCCCCGGCGCTCGACTTCCTCGCCGGGGAGGCCGTCGCGCGGCACCGGGCGCTGACCGCCGCCGTCCTTGAGAGGGTACCGGCGCTGCGGGCGGGGCAGCCGCTGCCATTGCTGGAGTTCCTCGTCGCCGACCTCAGCGGCCTGCTCGTCGAGCCGGAGCCCACGCCAGCACGCCAGTGGATCGAAGGGCAACTGGCGGCGCCCGCGGCAGGCCACGCGAAAGGCGGTGAGCACCGGTCACCAGGGCTGCTCGACCTGGATCCGGCCCGGCTGCCGCGCCCGGATCTGACGGGCGAGCCGCTCTTCGGCTCACCAGACGTGATGTTCTGCACGTCCGACAGCGCTGAGCTGCTCGCCGGGACTGCCACGCTCGTGCTCGCCGAGTGCCACGACTCGATGATCCTCTGGGGATGGGCCCTGCAGCTCCACCCCGATCCCAGTGCGGTGCGGGAGGCCGGCGAGGCACTGCTGGATGCCGCCGCCAGCAAGCACCGGCTGGGATCGATGATCGGAACGCGGCGCACCAAGATCGTCCCGTTCCGGTTTCCCGGCCCGGCCGTGGACGCGGGCGGCGCCGAGCCAGATGCGATTCCGATCGCCGATGTCAGCGTCAGGCTGGCAGGCGGTCGGCTGGAATGCGTCGCGGGCGACGGGGACCCGTTCCTGCTCCACAACGGCGGGCTGGACTCCCCGGCGCACAACGTCCTTTCCCCGCCGCGCCTGGTGCCGGTGGCGCTCCGCGCGCCAGGACATCCAGCGCACAGTCCGCGGATCACCCTCGGCCGCGCAGTCATCCAGCGTGAGCAGTGGACTCTGCCCCCGGCCGATCTCTTCCCGGCAAGGCGCACCGGGTACGGCGAGACCGAGATCCTGGTGCACGCGGCCCGGGCCGCCCGGCGCCTGGGCCTGCCCCGCCGGCTATTCCTGGCCGTTCCCGGCGAGCGCAAGCCCGTCATGCTCGACCTGCGCAGCCCGGCCTTGCTCGACCTGGGCCGGCACCTGAGCGAGGGACGCCCGGCCGTCACCCTGAGCGAGATGCTGCCCGGTCCTGACCGTCTGTGGCTCGACGGGCCGGATGGCCGTCACTGCAGCGAGCTGCGCATCACGATGGCGAGGCGGCAGCCGTGATCGCCGACGCCACGCTCGATGACCAGCTGGCGCCGCTGCACGCCCTCACCTGCGGGCGTGGTCCCCGCGATGATGCACTCGTCGTCCGGGAATCCGCTGACCGGATCACGCTGACGATCAGCGCGAGCGGTACCGAGCGCAGCCGGATGACCAGCGGCGGGACGGGCTTCGACCTCGTGATGCCCGGCCGTCACGAGTACCGTCATACCGACCTGCTCGACCCCCGGCGCGCGACCGCCGCGTTGTCGCACGCGCATCCCACGGTCGCCGGCGAGCCGCCCCCTACCTTGCTCAGCGCGCACGAGGCGGACCAGGTGCGCGTCGTCGCCGAGGAGGCGGCCGAGGTCATCCGGTCGCGTCCGCCGGCGACCCCGTCGGTCACCGCGATCCTCGGGCGCCGCCGGGTCACGGTGCTGCGATCCGACGGCGTGGCGCGCACGGAGGAACGCCTGCAGGCGGAACTGCGGATCGGTGCCCGGGCGGAGAGCGCCCACGGCCGGGTGGCGGCACTGCGGGTGGTCTCCATGTCCGACCTGGGCACGCTGGCAGCGGCCGGGCACCTGGCGGCGGCAGCGGCCGCCGCCGAGGCAGCGCTGCGGATGACCCGCAGCGTGAAACCTCAGGCACGGCAGCTTCCCGTCGTGCTGGGACCAGGCAGTCCGGGCGCGCTCTTCCACGAGCTGTGCGGCCACGGGCTGGAATACGACCTGGCCGCGGCCGCCGGGGCGTACTTCGGCCCGCCCGCTGGCCGGCGCGTCGCGGCGCCGCTGCTCAGTTACCGGGACGATCCCCGTCTTCCCCTGGAGGCGGGGCTTTATGAGATGGATGACGAGGGGACGCTAGCGTCCCAGGCCCAGCTCATCGAGCAGGGAGAACTAGTCGGCTGGCTCACTGATCGCGCCGAGGCCCGTTACCTGGGCCGGGCCGGCTCGGGCCATGGCCGGCGACTGGACCATACCCGCCGCGCGCTGCCCCGCATGGCGAGCAGCTACGTGGCGCCCGGCACGTCACGCCCGGAAGAGGTCATCGCGGACGTGCCGCTCGGCCTCTTCGTCACCGGGATTGCGGGGGGCGAGGCGGACATCACCGGCGATGAGTTCACGGCTCGCACCAGTGAGGCATATCTGATTGAGCACGGCCGCCTCAGCGCCCCGGTCAGTCCGGTCATTCTTTCCGGCTCCGTGGCCGAGGTGCTCTTCCGCGTCGATGCCGTCTGCGATGACCTGGCCTTCCTGGCCTACGGAGCGCAGTGCGGCAAGTTCGGCCATTTCCCGCTCACCGTCTCGGTCGGACAGCCGACCGTGCGCATCTCCCGGCTCGATATCCAGCCGCTATGACTCTTCCACGCGGAGATGGAGGTTCCACGATGACGACAACACGGGTACTGGTGCTCGCTCAGGTGCCCGCCGAGGCCGCATGCCTGCCCACCACCTTGCCGTCGCTGAGACGCCTCGGCGAGGTCCTGCTCGTCAACGCCGGCGCGGGGCCGGAGGTAAGCGCGGCCGCACGTGACCTCGCCGTCCCGGTCGAGGAGATGGAATGGCTGCCTGACCGATCGGCCATGTTTAACGCCGTGCTGTCCAGGCAGGCGGACCAGAACCGGGTCCTCGCCTATGCCGACGAGACGGTGCATGAAACGGGCCACACGAACTGGAGCGACCAGCCAGGCGTGTCACGGGTCGGCATCCGGCATATCACCGGCCCGGACCAGGCGTATGTCGAGGAGCATGAAGGGCGCTGCCTGGCTGCCGGGGACATGCCGGACTTCGTCGGCCTGCGCACTCCGGTCCCGAATCCGGAGCGTTACCCCGAGGTCAGGTCACTGCCCGATAGCGGCATTGTCTTCGTGCATTACCCGAGCCGCTGGCCTGACCTCGCCCACCAGCGCACCGAGCGGACCGAGCGGACCTTTCAGCACGCCGTCGACGGCGAGCCGGCCGACCCGGACGCATTGTTTGGCCTGCTGCGAGCCGCATGCTCCCTGAAGGACTGGGCGCGGGCGGCAAGGGCGGCGGACGGCTGGCGTCGTCATGCGCGGCGAGACGATGGTCGCCGGCCGATAGCCGACTACTACACCGCGCGCGTCCAGGTCGCCCAGGGTGACGTGGGGGCGGCCTGCGGGGCACTGCGGGACGCCGTCGCAGGAGCGCCGCGTTTCGCTGACGCGTGGTATCTCCTGGGGGAATTGCATGCGGTCCATCAGGAGGCCGCCGAGGCCGAGACCGCGTTCCGCCGGGCCGCGGCGATCGGCTTCGACGCTGAGCCGCTCGTGGTCGAAGACCACAGCCTCGCGACCTGGCGCCCGTTGCAGGCCCTGGCGACTCTGGCCCGGAAGGACGGCCGGACGGGCGAGGCGGATGCGCTGCTGAACGAGGCGCGCGCCGTGCGGGACCAGGTGCGGCAGCAGATGAACGAGGCGCTGGCCGGCTGAGACCGCGCGCGGCGTCAGGCTGGCGTGCCGCCGGACCGACAGACCGCCAGCATCCGCAGTTCGGCGGTGTGCCGGCCGTCGGGGCCCGCCAGCCAGAGTTCATCGGTGCCCGGCAGCAGTTCCGAGAGCTGCAAGGTCGCCCCGCCAGAGCCCATCCGCGCCAGGACGTCGCCCAGGGGCGGACTCGCGAAGTCGATGTACACGGGCTTGGGCTCTGCGGCTGAGCGAGCGAATACCCGTTCGCCGAGCCCGAGACGCGCTCCCCAGCGCCATGCCAGCAGCATCCGGTCGGCGCCGGCCGCCCGTTCAATCTCCGGCGGCAACGTCACCGTGACCCTGGCCCGCTGCACGCACACCGTGCCGATCTCGATTCGAGGGACGGCATCGCCCTCACCAAGCGCGACCGACTCCGCCGGCGGCAGCGAGAAGGGCAGCAACGGGTCGAAGCCGGGGGCGATGTGCAGCGCTGGCAGCAGGGTCAGGCGCCCGTGCGGGTCGTGCAGCGCGAATCCGTCATCGTCGCGGCGCACCCGCACGTCGCGTGCGGGCACGGCGCCCGCCCGCCCGCGAGCGGGGCGCAGCTCAATCGGCACGGCTGGCGGGGGGTAGCCAAATATCTTGGTGCGCCGGGCGTTCACGATGTAGGCCAGCCGCTCACCAGGCGTCGCGATGGCCTCTTGCCACCACGCGATGCGGGCGGCCACGGTCTGGGGCGCCTGTGCCCGGTGAAAGTGGTCAGTCGGAAACACGGACAACAGCTCCGGTGCGTGGCATTCGCCGAGCACGACGCGATACCGCCCCGCGTTGACAGCGTCTATGTCCGGCGCGCCAATGAGCACGTCGACGCTGCTGAACACCCGCTCCGATGGCTGGCCGACGAGCTGCCGTAACCGGTCGGCCGAGATCCGGACGACATCGGCGCCGGCCTCGCGCTGGCGCTGGACCTCCTCGGCAATGGCCCGCAGCGCGGGGCCTGGCGAATCCCGGTCAGCGCTCCCTGGGCTGCCTGATCGCGCGAGGCGCGCGGCGGCCGCCAGGTAAGTCCGCAGCGGGACGCTCTCCCGTCCGGGCCAGCAGCGCTCGAACAGGCCGGCCAGCTCGGCCCTGGCCCGGTCGCGGCGCTGCCCGGCCACGACCGCCCACAGGTCCAGTACCGGACCCAGGCCGGCGGCGAGCTCGTCGCGCAGCGTCGGGCTCAGCTCGAGCTCCAGCGAACTCGGCCGCTCCTCGAATATCAGCGTCCGGTCGGCATACATGCGGCCGGCGGCCTGCGACGACTCCAACCCGGTGGCGGTGCTCCACCGCTGCTCGACGGCCGCGAGACGGTCGGGCCATGCCATGCCAGGCCGGCGGAGCACGGTACGCAGGCCGGCGATCTCCTCCTCGCACCACACCCGGACAGCGTTCCCCTGCGGCAGCCGCATCAGGTCCTGCTCGATGTCGGACAGAGGGTCCTCTCCGGCAGGGCCGACCACCGGCCCCAGGACGGCAAGCCCGGCGGCGGCCAGCCTGTCGGCGGCCGCAAGAGCCCTGCCGTCATCGAGCCCGGTCGCGGCGGCGATCTCCGCTACGGTCCGCTGACCGTCCGCCGCCTCGAAGACGTGCCTCTCATCCGCGTCGGTCAGTTCGCTGGCGACGGCCATCGGGTGCGGGCGCACCGGCGTGTGCAGGCGCCCCACCTGGTGACGCGCCGCCACATCCCCGAGGCCTTGCGCCAGGCGAACGGTCGCGAACACGACGGGTGCGCCTGCACCGACCTCTCCGCGCAGGCGCAGCCGCTCGCCGTCGCCGCTGCCTACCCGCGCGCGCCCGACCGGCCCGAAGAAGCTGTTCGTCTCGTTCTTGGTGGCCAGGCGCTGCAGATACAGCGCCAGCCGGCGCTCGGTAGCCCGCGAGCGCCGGCCCGCGTGCTCACGCCGGTACCGGCCCAGCTGGGTCGCGAACGATCCGCTCATCCGCTGCAGCGCGTCGATGAGGCGGGGATTGTCGCACGTGGCTCGCAGCGCGTCGGATATCGCGGAGGCGTCACTCGTCCAGGCCGCGCGAACCGCGTCTTCGGCACCGGCCACCGCGGCGACGGCCGGGACCCACCGCGAGAGGCAGTCCGCCAGCTCTGCGTCGGCAAGCTGGTCGGTGTCGGCCGGCATCCGCCCGCGGCCCACGTCCCGCCGGGCGCGGCTGAGCCAGCGCCGCTGCTCCGGCGTCCGGGCTCGGCTGACCGCCTCGGGGAAAGCGCGGCCGAGCAGGTCGGCGCGATACGCGCAGGCGAACCGGTCCAGTTCGCTCAGGCGGCGCAGCCGGTCGGCCGTGGCAGTGGTCCGGAGAAGGCCGACGAGCTCGAACGGGAATCCCGTGACGCGGAAAGCGGCGTCATGGCTGAGCTCCCAGCGGCTCATGTAGACCGGACCGCCCCCTCGGCCAGGAGCAGCGACGGGGCTGCGATGCCGGACAGGATCACCGACTGCGTGAGGTCGGCCCCGCAGGCCTCCAGCCCGCGCAGCGCAGCGAAGAGCTTGCAGCAGATGACGACCGGTCCGAACGGGCGACGCCGACGGCCACCGGTGACCTCCCAGCCCACCGCCGGCACGGCGAACTCGCCGTGCCGGCCGATGACGCGAGCCGGACCGACCGCCGCGACCGCCTCAAGGCCGTCGCCGAGCCGGGCTCGCAGGTCGTCCGGTCCAGCTGACCCCGCAATGCGCAGCCCGCGAGGTCCGGGGCGGACGCGCGCGCCCAGGCGCCGCTGCACCGCCGCGCCGTTCGGCTCATGGGCGCAAGCCTTCGCGGTGGCCCGGGTATGCAGGAATCCGCGCAGCACGCCCTCTTCGATGAGGACGTTACGCCGCGTCGGCGTCCCTTCGGCGTCGGCTGCCGTTCCCCAGGGCCCGGCGTCGGGGAGACCGTCATCGATAAGCGTGACGGCCGGGGACCCGATCTTGCGGCCGATTCGGTCCCGGAGCACCGACAGGGAGCCGGTCACGGCAGCGCCATTGAGGATCCCGGCCAGGGAGGAGAGCAGCTGCACGGCCAGGGGAGACCGCAGCAGCAGGCGCGTGGCGCCGTCGTCCGGCCGCCATGCGGCGCCGCGGCACTCGATGAGCTCCTGCCGGCGAGACCATAACCGACCCGGCGCCGGGAGGCCAGCGCCATGCGCGAACTCACCCTCAAGGTGCTGCCCGCCTGGCCCAGTGGCCCATTGCGAGATGCCGCAGGTGACGCGGATGCTGACACGCTCACAGCCGCCCGCGGTGAGGCTGACGGTGGCGATGGCCTCATCGCTGAGACGAGCTCTGAGCAGGGCACGGGCCGTGGCCGGGTCGCCGCCGTCGCGCACTTCCCGCAGCAGCTCAACTGCCTCCTCGGCAGTCAGCCACGGGCGCGAGCGCGCCATGTCGCCGACCGGGAGCCCTGATACCAGCCGCGTCTCACGCCGCTGGCCGCGCACCGAGGTCACGGCCGCTAGGGACTCGCTACCCTGGCGGAGGTCTAATCGTCCGTCAGCGCCCATCGACAGCTCTTGGGCCCGACGCGCCTCGATCTGAACGAGAGCATCATCAGCTCCACTGTCAAGAGCCTCACGAAGCAATCCATGCGCCGCATTGACCAGCCTTGTGTCTGCGTACGGCGTCAACGTCATCGGCCTCCCCTGGACACAAGGCTCATGCACAAATAATAGCATCGGGCATAATCGGTTACCAACCCCTAGAATGCTGAATAGTGCACCAAAAGACGCCGTGACGCCCGTTCTGATCAGGCGTTTCTAGATTCCTGCTCTTCGTGCCGCCTGCCCAGCGCGACGTACGGGATGAGGCGGCACCGAATCTTTCCGGTCAGGCTAGGGAGGACCGAGCGGGATATCCCTCGTCAAATCTCTGCGGAGAAGTTCGGGAACAGACTCTGCTTGGACGCCAACGCCGATGCTTTCCATGGCCGGAGCTAGTTCCGGTTCCGTGAGAGGTCGGCGATGGGGTGGTCGGGTCGCGGCGGGCGCAGCTGGCGGCTGCGGTGGGGGCGCCGGCCGTTGTAGTGGGCCTCGTACGCGGCCAGGATCGTCCGCAGGTGCCGTTCGCCGAAGATGAGCATCCGGTCGGTGACCTCGGTCCGGGCGCCGGGACTTTGAGTTCGCCGCGCACCGCCATAACTGGGGTGAGGACCTTGCAGTCGGGCACTGTCGGTACTCGTGTCACTGCGATTCGCCTACCTGGCGGTCCTGCGCAGGTTCGGCTGGCTTGCCTTGCTCGCCCGCTCCGACTGCGCCTAGGACGCTGAGATCCTGATCTTGCGGCATCAGATCGCCGTGCTCCAGCGCCAGGTCAAGAACCCGAGACTGTCGTGGGCCGATCGCGCGATTCTGGCCGCGCTGGCCCGGCTGCTGCCTGGCTGCCAGCTCCGCCAGTTGCGCCTGATCGTCTCCCCGCGCACCCTGCTGCGCTGGCACGCCGACCTGATCCGGCGGCACTGGACCTATCCGCGCCGCGCTCCCGGGCGGCCGCGGACCGCCTCCACCGTGCGGGGGAGTGGGTGGCCCAGCAGGCCCGTAACCTGCTGATGGACCTCGGGGACCGCGCTGACGGACCGGATGCTCATCGTCGGCGAACGGCACCTGCGGCTGGTCCTCGGCGAGTACGCCGATCACTACAATTCGGACCGGCCGCACCGGTCACTGCGGCAGGAGCCGCCCGCCGGACGCGCGCATCCGCCTGTCGAAGTGACACATATGCGCATTCTGCGCCGAGACCGGCTAGGCGGCCTGATCCACGAATATGCGCATGTCGCATAGTGTGACAGCATTTTCGGCACCCACAGGCTGCCCGCGCGACGATGGGACGGTAAACAGCAACACCGGGACGGTCGGCGGCCACCTGATCCAGGCACGGGACCTGCATGTCGAGGGCGGACTGCGGCTCGGCGACATTCAGCCGCGGGATTGACCCGGTGATTATGCAGCAATAAAGTACCATGTTTGACAGGCCGCGAGCGTCGGCTGATATTGGGTACAACGCTCTGCAGGCGGAATATTGAGGGGTGATGATCGTGCCGATCGTTCCAGGTGGCGTCGCGAACTTCAAGGCTAACTCCGTAGCTTTTCTCACTGGCCAGCCGTCGATTCTGAGCGCCCCCGGAGGCATTGAGGCAGAGATCAACGATTTTGCCTGGCAGCAAAACGCTGGTGATCTTGCTCTCAGAGACTGGCTGCGCTGCACGCCAAAAGCCGCCGCCTTTGCCGACATCGCGGTGTGGTCGCCTGCTGCTCTCTGCGCGGGCGCGTACGAGATCCGCATCGTCGATGCAGCGCTCGATGCCGGCGTACGCTATCTTCCTTACCAGGCCAACAAGTTATCCTACATACGGCTTGACGCCGCAGCGCAATGGATTTTCACAGGCCCCATCGAGGGCTGCTTCGTCTACGTGGTCACGCACGGCGGAAATACATACCTGATTCACGTGAATGCCAATGCGGTGGCCGACCCGGTGGCAAATGCGGTGGCCAAGGACACGAAGCTGCGCACCGCCGTCAACGCCTTCCTGCCAGGCGGCGTCATCACTCACCGTCTCTCCCGTGCCGACTACTCCCCGTTGCCGGGTGAGGTGCGGCCGTTCCGAGGCTTCGTCTACGGCAGGCTCGCCGGGGTGGCATGGGAGTTCAGGTACCACTCATTCATCCTTAACGGCGCGGCGGCCGTTGCGCTGCACGCAGCGCCATTGCTGCCAGACGGAGCCGGGATGCTCGCCTGAGGACTGTTCCGCCTCGGTGCCCGACTTACCGTTCGTCATCGCGCCATTGCTGGCCTTCTTCATCCATGACTGCCTGGAGGGTCGTCGCCGATTCGCTGAAAATGGTCCGGGCTGTCGCCGACAGCGTCATGTCCTGAGCGAGCCGCAGTGAATGGTCGAGCCTTGCAACATGGGTTTCGTCGGCTGCCGCAGGCGACCATAGTCCGTCGGTCGGCACGGCTAGAGCAATCAGTCGGCGTTTTACTTCCTCTAGCTCCTCTTGATCTTGCAGCGCCTCGGCCCGTGCCAGTAGCCTCCCGACTAGTGCAGGGTGCGCGAGCGTGAAACCGTTACACAGCCACAGCATCCTCACCAGGCGCAGAATCTCGTCAGCATTGGCGGACTCCACCACGTCTTCGACGGCCGTGGCTGCACCCTCGGTGAGGGACTTACCGAGCGCAGCCGGAAGTATTTGCGCTATTCGCCCCTCATCCTCCGGTCCGGTGGAAAGGAGGTGGCGCAGCCAGTCAGCGAGCACGGGCTCATGGCTCCCGAGAGCCTCCGGCAGCCCATCGACCTCAGCCACCCTGGGTCCTTCGACGGAGTCCTCGGTAAGCATGTCAAGGACAACTCGAGGATGGGTGCGGGCAATCCCGGAGACGACGCGCTGCACACCCCAGGTCCGCCAGCCGCAGACACGGGTAAGCGCGAGGACCGCCAGGCTCTGTTCCGCCTCCAGCGATGCGATCCAATCATCAGGGTCATAATGGCTCGCTTCGTCCAGCGCCTCGGCCACGCCCCAAGAATCTCCAGCAGCGGCGATCACGATAGGGACGGCCGCGACCGGATCGCTGCGGAGCATCTCGCCGGCTCCGGCTAGCCATCGACCGCGTTGCTGCGGGCGTGCAGCGACCATTGCCTCGCGGTGTACCTGCACGAGCCGCGGGTCAAGGCTTGCCCAGTGGTGAACTCTGAACCCGTGCGGCCGCGCTCGCTACGCCCTGGCGCGCCGCGATAATCGGGGGCAGCGCGATGGCGAAGGCGTTGATGTCAGACCGCCCAGGCGTCGAGCAGTGCGTGCAGGAAGAGGTCCAGGGGGCCAGAGCGACCGCCTCAGCGACGAGATCGGGGAGGGCGGCGGGGCGGGCTGCGCCGAGCCCGCCGAGTAGTTCAATCATTCCTTGGATTTCGCGGCTCTGATGCGCTGCCGTGATCGCGCGCAGCCGTTCGTCGAGGACGTCGACTATCTCGGCGGGGCCATGCTCGCGCCACAGGCTGGCCACAGCGGCATCCCGGTTTCTGGCCCGTTCCGCGATCGATGCGTCGACGATCGCGCTGATGTCGCCGAGGTTGCCGGGCCCGGCTGGGCTATCGCCGTCCTCGCCAAGGTCTGCCGCCTCCTCAGGTACGGTGATGCCGCGCCGGGACGGAAGCAACCGGACCCATCGTCCCAAGATGGTCTTGGTTAGGTCGTCATCGACGCGCTTGTCGAGCTCGGCCACGAGTTCCAGCGCAGCCCGGCGCAGCTTCGGAGAGAGCGCGCGGGTCGCGTCCCCTTCAAGTTCATGCCGGATGATGCGTCGCACAAGCGGCTCGTTCGTGGCCTGCGCAACCTGCCGGAGGGCAGCGACGGTTGCAATATCGTCATCCGCCCAGCCGAGGACAACCTCCGGCGGCACGGTGTGGCCGAAGAACTCGTGCGGTGGGGTCATCGCGGTCCCGAGCAGTCGCGCAGCCTCGACGGCCCGGCGCACGACGGCGCCCGTACCTTGGGCGATGAGGATTTGGCGGATCCTCGTCCGTGCACCAGCCATCTTCGCGGGCGCGACGAAAAAGAGGCTGAATTCGAGCGCGTGGCGACGCCAGGCGTTCCGCAGGCCGTTCTTGGCGATCAGCGGAGCGAGAGCGAAGAGGGGAGTCCGGGGCGCCTCGGGGGCGTCCGGGACACCCAACCACGTCTCAACCCGGTCGAGCACTACTTCAAGCCCACCAGAGTGCGGACCTCGATGGTGAACGAGCGCTCATGATGCTCGCTGTGGTGATTGTGACGCTCGGCCGGACGGCCCTGATCAGTGTCGGTAGTGCTCATCGCCGGTGCCCTTCGGGTCGGCGGCGGAATCTGCCGCGCTCCCGGCGTCGCGGTCGGATGACGAGCAGTCCGACCGGGCGGCAGAGGTCCGGGTGGTGCCAGGAACCGGAGGTCTCTTGAAACCACCATCCGCAACCGGGTCCTGGGCCCTGGTTGCAGTTCACCCCGATACGCCGGGGGCCGCTCGCGTTCACGTACCCAGGTCAGGACGATCGCGGACTGTGGCGGACGGCGGGGGAGCGGACTCATAATCCGCCGGTCGTGGGTTCGAGCCCCACCCGCCCCACCGAAACATCGGTAGCCCTACGATCTGCCCTGACCCGGCGCGGTGCGGCTTACCTGGGGTACCGATCGGCCGCCCAGTCACAGGCCAGCTCTAACGATCTTGAAACGGCTGTGGCCCACTGCGTCGACGGGAGAGCCTGGGCATCCCCGCGGCGTCGAGGATCTGCCACACCGTCTGTGCGGATATGGATGGCCCGGCCTGGGATAGTGCGGCCGAGATATCCGTGATGGACAGCCCCGCGGCGCGCATCCTCAGCACCTGGACCCGTAATTCCTCGGTGGCTTTGCGCGGCCCCTTCGGGCCAGGACGCGCTTCGGCAAAAAGGTTTAACCGGCCCGAGCGCAGCAGCGTGGCCATCTGATACACGCTGGCGACAGAATAACCAAAACGCTTGGCTACCTCTGCGGCCGACGTATTATCCACGAAGTAGGCTCGTAATGCCTCGTACCGGCGCTGCGAAGCACTCATCGGATCGTTGAAGTATTCCGCGCCGGCTCTAGGCATGGTTTCGGGGCTCCCCATCGACGCCAGGCAGCCCCCCAACACCAGTGACTTTAGGCGTTTATGTCGTTCTGTGCTGTTCCGGTCTTCTGGTGCTGTAGCGGGTTTGCTGTCCGGGCTGGCGGGCGGGAACCGCGGCCGGGCTTTCTGCTCTCTCGGGGAGTGACGGTCCCGGCCGGTGACGGTCAGCGTGTGCAGCACGGCGCGGCTGGCGTCCTGGGCGAGGGCAGCGAGGACGGCCAGGGACGCCGAGGCGGTGACCTTCGACTGAGTCATTGACCGGACCGCGTGCTGCCGGGCGGCGGTGAAAGACACGTGATCGGCCGTGACCTGGCCGCTTTTCTCGCGCCGCCGCAGGGCGCGCGCGGCGGCGGCTTCGGTGTCCAGGGCCGCGGCGGCGCTGGCGCGGACCAGCTGGGTGGCGGTCATCCAGGCCCAGAACTCCTGGATGACCAGCCGCGGGGTGCCTGAGCGCAGCACCGGCCCGGACGTGCGGTCCCCCGCCCCGGCGATCGTCGTCTTGTCCTCTCCGAACGTGGTCTCCGACGCTGACCAGCGCGACTGATACGCGCCGCGGACCTGCTCCGCGCTGGCCTGCCCGGGGTCGAGCAGGGTGGTGATCAGGGTGCAGGTTTCCGAGGCTTCCTGCCCGTCGCCGCAGGGCAGAACCGCGTTGTGCTCGGCGGCGCGGACTGGCAGCCGGTCCGCCTTCTTCCCGGACGGGCATTCAGGTACGTGGTGCGGGACCCGTCGGGCAGCCAGCCGGCCGGGGTAACCGGGAGGGCGATGCCGCTCTTGACGCGGGCCACCACGTACCCGCCCGCGTCCAGGATCGCGGTGATAATCGCGTGGCCGGGAAAGTTCCGGTCGAAGACGAGCACCCGGCCTGCGAACAGGTCCGGGCGGCGGCGGATCAGCCGGGCCAGCAGCGTCTGCTCCCCGGCCCGCGCCCTCCCGGTGACTGCCCCCCTAGCTTGGCACGGCCCGCCCGCGCGGTTATCACCACCGCGAGAAGCTGCGGGAACGGCGCCGAGCCCGGCCCTTCCTGGCTGCGGGTGCCGGTGCAGCCGAACATCGCGCGGTTCGCCGGGGTATCGGCCAGCGCCAGCACCGGGCCGCCGTCATCATCGCCGGCCGCCGCCAGCGGGCCGGCTGCCAGCCAGAACAGGTCCTGCATCACCGCCGGCGGCACCTGCCCGCGCCACCCGGTGATCGTCCCTGAGGTGGGGAAATGCCACTCCCGGTCAAACGGCACGTCCGGCAGCAGCCCGGCCGGCTGCCGCAGCGCCCCGCAATACGACGACTCCGGCATCAGCGTCATCGCGATGGTCAGCCGGATCGTCAACTCCAGCGACATGATCCGCAGCCGCTGCGGCGCGCGCATCCGCCCGGCGGCGATGCCCGCGCGACCAGGCCCTCGATCACTCCCTCGCCCAGGTGCCGCTCCAGTTCCCCGAGCCGGACGAAATCGGGCAGCCAGCCGCCGGCCAGCACCGCGCTGCGTAATCAGCGGCAGGCATATAAGAAGACACGAGGGCTCCTGGACGGGCTGGACTTCGACACCCAAACCCTGCCAGGAGCCCTCTCCCCAGAGAAAATCACCGCGAACAATGCCGCGCCACTCCGAAACCCAGGTCAAAGACCCGAGCCCTAAGTCACTGGTGTTGCGTCGGCGAACTCCCCCGCGAGCCCCGTGCCGAGCGATGCGGCCCGCGTGTCCAGGCCATCTTGGTCAACCCCCGGCGGAGCGGTCCCGACATGGTCAATAAGCGCCGTCATATCCAGATGATGAGCGCACGCCTGCCTTGGCACAACGTCAGGACGGGAGCGTGGCCGCACGTCGACGGCAACGATCCTAGCGCACAGTTCAGTTTAATCAATTGAGATTCAGGTCGGTCCTGGCCATAGTGCGTGGTTCCGTCATCAGCGTAAACGCAATGATGACGGTCTGCCTAATGCCGGAGAAGGCTATCTCATATATCTGAGTTACAGGCTCGAAATTCCTGGTATGCAATAAAGGATCAAGCAATATCCTCTTGACAGAGAGCGCGCCGCGCTTCAGAGTCGGGAAAGCCGCCCGAGTTGGGCGGTCAGGCCCGAATACGTCCGGACGCGTGGGCACAAGTAAGGCAGCCATCGTGGCGGCCAAAACGTCTTTAAGGAGAATTTCGTGAAGTCGTCAGCGCAGATTAAGAAGATCTCGATCCGCCGCACCGGTGACATTCGGCTCACCTCGGCAATCTGTGGCCACATTTACATCGTGCAGGCCTAGTGCGTGAGGCTGGCCTGCGCATGCCGGGCCACCGGCATGCGCAGGCCAGCGCACCTGGCAAGTCTTGCGCAAGTACGCCTGCCGATTCTTACTGGAGAAAGACGTGTCAGAGCAGTTGCTCGAATTGCATGATCTGAGCTTCGTTCCGGAGGGCGAGGAGGTGCTCGTCGGCAGGGTCGAGACCGGTTCCTATGCCGTCTTCCCGGTCGATGGCGCTGAACTGCTCCGGCGTATTGCCGATGGCATGACCCTGGATCAGGCGGCGACCTGGTATGAGGACAGGTTCGGCGAGCCGGTGGACGTGGCCGAGTTCGCGGAGACGCTAGCCGATCTTGGGTTCATCCGCGAGCCCGGGGCGGACCGGCAGATCGTCCAGCCCGTGCGCCTGCGCTGGCTGGGGCGGGCGGTATTCTCGCCATTGGCCTGGATACTTTACGGATCGATCTTCGCAGGCTGGGTGTTCGCGGTCGCGCGCGACAATGCGGTGCTCCCGCATCCGTCGCAGATCTTTTTCACTGAGTCGCTCGTGGCTGTTCAGGTCGGCCTGACGCTCAGCCAGCTTCCGCTGCTCTTCCTGCACGAGGGGTTCCATATCCTGGCCGGCCGCAGGCTTGGCCTGCCCAGCCGTCTGCGGGTGAGTAACAGGCTCACCTATCTCGTCTTCGAGACTCAGCTGAACGGCCTGATGAGCGTACCGAGAAATGCTCGGTATCTCCCTTTCGTGGCGGGCATGCTCCTAGACGGGCTGGCGGTGTGCTCCCTCGGGCTGGTGGCCGAGCTGACCCGCCTGGCCAGTGGCTCGTTCTCATTGGCCGGCCGGTTCTGCCTGGCCGCGGCATTCACCGTTGTGCTGCGGATGGGATGGCAGTGCCTGCTGTACCTCCGCACTGATCTTTACTACGTTTTCGCGACGGCCCTCAACTGCTACGACCTGCATGAGGCGAGCACCGCCTTGCTGCGCAACCGCATCTGGCGGGCCCTTGGCCGCACTGGGCGCGTCAGGGACGAGAAACAATGGAGCGAACGCGACCGCCGGGTGGGGACGTTTTACGGCCCCTTCATCGTCCTCGCCATTCTCGCGAGCTGTCTCCTCACGGCTTTTGGCACGTTCCCGGTGGCACGGCTCTACCTCGTCAAGGTCGTGCACGATCTGGGCACCGGGACATCCGGCCCCCATTTCTGGGACGTGCTGGTCTCGTTGGCCCTCAATGTCACGCAGGTCGTGGCCCTTATCTGGTTGTCGCGCCGTAAGCGCCGGGCGGTCGCCGGCCGCGGCCCCCGCCTGCTGCAGGGAAAGGCAGATTGATCATGGCTCGTCATATCCGGCTTATCGGCGGCCGACGCGTCGGCCGCCGAGAGTGGATCAGCGAAAACCTCGGGACTGTGCTCACCGCGCGGTGCCACCGGCGGCTGCGCGGGCCGTATACCGGCGTGGACACCGTGCTGGCCGCCGTGCTTCCCGACGCGGCCCGGCGCTGGCCAGACCTCGTCGAGGAGCACCGTCTCGAGCTCCTGCACGGGATGCCAGAGTTGCAGGCGATCATCGGCGCCGCGCCGCACTCACTCGCGGAGGACTCGTCGTATGTCGAGCGGACGCGGTGGTACTCCGCGGAGATGGTGCGGTGCATGAGCCAGGGCATCGTGACCTTCCTCACCACGCATGCCCGCCGGATGCAGGCCGCCGGCGAGCCGTTGCCCGCGGTGGTCTTCGAGGAGGTGCATGCCGCGGAGCACACCACCCAGGAGTTCATCGCCCTGCTGATGCGGCGTAGCGACCCGTCGACGCTGCGCCTGGTGATCTCGGGGATTGATCAGGCTCTGCTGGCCGAGCTCGAGGACGAACTGGCCGCGGGCGCGGATCGCGTCACGGCGGCGGCCTGGCCTGCTGCGGCGCCGGGAGCCGCCGCCGGGCCGGGTCAATCCCAGCAGGAGCTGGTGGCCGCCTATGTGGGCGGCCACGGCACCAGCGACGACCCGGCTGAGATCGGCGCCTACGAACGGGCCGATCCCGCGCTGCGGGCCTGGCTCCACGATGAGCAGGCCGACCTGCTGGAGGCGTCCGCGGGACCCAGCCTGCGGGTTGGAGCTGTCTCCTATCACCGTGAACACGGCAGCGACCCCAGCGGCATCGGCTCGCAGACGCTTGAGGCGGCGCTGCGTTACTGCTTCGAGGTGGGCTTCGCCCACGCCGTGCTGGACCTCGGCCTGCGGGGCCGCGCGGTGACCGATCCCCGGTTCCAGCTGAAGCGGTGGTGTGACTTCACCTCGGCGGTCGCCAACTCGATGGTGACGCTGCGCCAGCTCGACCAGGCGCTGGCGCTGTACCTGGAGCTGCGCGGCCGGTGCACGCTCCCGAAGGTCCACATGACCACCAGCTACGCCATCGCCATGCTGTACACGCGGTTTTTCCTGCCCCGCGACCACGACACTGCCGTGCACTGGGAGAACAATGCCGCCGCGATCGCCAGCATCCTGCCCGACCCCCGCGAGCGCCTGGTGTACAGCGTCTTCCAGGACAACGCGCTGGCCCTGATCGAGATGCACCGCGGCAACCTGCATCGCGCGCTTGAGCTGGTGGAAAACGGGATGGCGAAGCTCGACGGGGAGCTTGGCGACGACGAGTGGATCCTGCACCGCTCGCAGCTGCTCTACAACAAGGGCCGTCTCAATGCCGCCCTCGGCAACACCGCCGTCGCCTACGACATCTTCACCACCCTGGTGGAGATGGATCCCTACTACACCGACTACCTGTCCGAACGGGCCAAGATCTCCCGGCTGACCGGGGATTTCGCCGCCGCGCTAGCGGACTATGACCGAGCCGCTCATCTGGCGCCCCCGTTCCCCGAGCTCTACTACAACCGGGGCACCGCGAAGGCCGCCCTGGGGGACGTCGAGGGCGCGCTCGCGGACTTCGGCTACGTGCTCGACATGGAGCCGCGCGAGGTCGACACCCGGCTGAGCCGCATCGAGCTGACGTTCGAGGCCGGCGATCTGGACGCGGCCATGGCCGATGTCCGGGCGGGGTTGGCGCTCAGCCCCGACGAAGCCCGGCTGCTCTGCATGCAGGGCACCATCCACCTGGAGCGTGGCGAGATCCCGGCCGCTATCGAGGCCCTGGACGCCTCGGCAGCCCTCGACCCGGATTATCCCGCCGCCCTGCTCAACCGGGCGGTGGCCTGCTATCGGTTCGGCCAGGTTCAGCGATCGGTCGATGACCTCACCCGGGTCCTGGCCATCGTGGGCGACGACCCGGACATCCTGCTCAACCGAGGGGTCGCCTACCGCGATCTCGGCCAGGTGGAACTGGCCCTGGCCGACTTCGGCCGGGCCCTGGACCTGCCCCAGGCCGACCTCGAGGAATTGCACCGTGAGCGCGGTCTGTGCTTGACCCCGGACGGCACCAGGGCGCCCGCCGCGGCGGTCCGGTGAGCGAGATCTGCGCCGGCCCCGCCGGGCCGCTGGTCACTGACGACGGCGCGGCCTGGCACTTCCGCCGCGTACTCGGCGCATTCGCCACCGGCGTGGTGGTCGTTACCGCCGCCGGTCACCGGACCGGGTTCCCACTCGGTTTGACCGCTAACTCCTTCACGTCTATATCGCTGTCTCCACCACTGGTCTCGGTATGCATGGCTCGTACTAGCACGACCTGGCCGCGGATTCGGGCCGCCGAAGGTCACTGCATCAACATCCTCGCCGAGCACCAGCGCGGCCTCTGCCGGCAGTTCGCGGCCTCCGGGGGCGACAAGTTCAGCCAGGTGCGGTGGACAGCTTCACCGGCGGGCCACCCCATCCTGGACCAGGCCCTGGGCTGGCTCGACTGCAAGGTCGAGGCCGAGTACGCCGCGGGGGACCACGTGATCGTCGTCTGCCGGGTCATGGACCTCGCCATGCTGTCCGACGGGCCCCCGCTGATCTTCTATCGCGGTGAGTACGGCCGGGAGTACGTCGATGAAGCAGGTGGTCAATGATTTCCTGCGGCGGGCGCTGTCCCGGCCGAAGCCGCCACGGGCTACGTATCCGCATGGCTGGGTCACCCCTGCGCTGGCGCAATCCGCTGGCCTGAACGCTGCGCTCGCCAGCGGGGGAACAAGCTGCCAGCCCTCCCCGGCAGCGGCTAACGGGCCGCCGGGCGCCGATCTGCGAATCAAGGCTGCCGACGCGCACGGCACCCGAGGCGAGGGGAAGCGGGCAGGCGACGCGGGATGCTGATGACCGAGCAGGTCTCGCATGGGTCAGCGGATCTGCCGTATCCGCCCATCGCCAGTTCCGCAGGCTTGGTCGGCCGTCCATATGTCGGCGTCCAGTCGGCTGCCGAGCGCCATGCACAGCCGGTCGGCCAGGGAGAGCCCTTCCCCCCTGACCCATTTCTGGGCCGCCCATTCGGCATCGGTGATCGTCACGGATTCGACCTGTACCCCATAGCTGACCAGCAGCGACCTGGAGAGGTCCCAATTTCGGCCATGCGCGCGGATCTTCTGGGCGACCTCCGACCAGTTAGCGGCGCCACAGGCACCGCCATCGCGGAGCGCTTCCTCGACGGGTGCTGCGCCGTCCTCGCCCTGCAGGAAAGTGAGGAGCGCAGATGCATCGAAGACGTTCACGCCGCGTCTTCGGTGGTGGCCGATATGCGGCGCTCGGCGAGGAGTTCACTCACCAGGTCCAAGCCGGTGAGATCTGCCCGCACGAGTTCCTGAAGTTGCGGGCGGGTCAGGAGCACGAGCCCTCCCGGTGTTTCCAGCAGGATGAGCGCCGTTCCCTCCGCAAGCCCGGCCCGCTCTCTCAAGTCGTGGGCAGGCGCACCGGGGGAGCGGATCACCGTCGATCAGGATTTCGCGGCTCGGTCGCGTGACGGTACCCTCGCACGCTGGTGAGACGATCGGGCCGGGCTTGCCTCGATCGATCTTGAAGCAGGCCGGTGTTACCGCGGAGGAACTCCGCCCGGCGCGGGTCTTACCGGGTGATCCATGAGATAGACGACGAAACGGCCCCGGATCGTCATTCTGCGGATCGACCATCGGGCCGACGTCTACCGCCCCTGAGATCACGCCGGGCGAGCGCCGCCGCACCGGTCGCCCAGGTGGACGCGCAGTCGCGGTGGCCAGGGCTGGGGCCTGGCTGAATGGCGTTACCGGACATGGATGCCGTTTTCTAGGGTTCGGATGACGGTTGCGGTGATGCCATGTCGAGGGAGCTCGCCTCTATCTGCGTCCTCGCATCCGCGGTAGATAACGACCCACAGGACGTGCTGGATCCAGCTAGCGCTGACCTCGGGGTCGAACACGCCTTCGGCTTGTCCTCGCCTGATGAGGTCGATGACGGGATCGTCGGGCGGTACTGCCCGGGATCGGCCATGTTCTGCTCACCCACCGAGACGACGTCGCCGATGCCCAGCGCTACGCCGAGCCGGCGGCATTGACATCGCGACATGCGGACCTCGACACCACGAGGTGACCTGGCGCCACGATACGGAAATACCACTGGCCGGCCAAGCCCGGGTAGTGTCCGCCGCGTCGCGCAAGCCGATGCGGCATCTTGATGCCTCCATTGGGTGGCACTAAGATGTCTATGTGCGGACTACCCTGACTCTTGACCCCGATGTCGCCCAGCTCGTCGACGAGGCCGCCCACCGCGCGCGGACATCGAGGAAACAGGTGATCAACGATGCCCTGCGGCGGGAGCTTTCCCCGCCGCCGTCGCGCCGGCAGCCCTATCGCCTTCCGGTTCACGAGGCCACGCTGCAGCCCGGCATTGACCTGGCCGGCTTCAACCGCCTGGCCGACGAACTGGAGGACGAGGCGATTCTTGCTACCGGGAAGCGGCCTGGATCGTGATCGTCCCCGACGCCAATCTGCTGCTCTACGCCGTCGTGTCGGCCTTCCCGCAGCACAAGGCGGCCCACATGTGGTGGGAGGAAACAGTCAACTCATCCGCGGAGATCGGTCTCACCTCCCCGGCCATTTTCGGGTTCATCCGGATAGCGACGAATCCGCGAGTGCTGTCCCCGCCGCTGACGGTCGATGCCGCCACGGGATACGTATCCGCGTGGCTCGGCCAGCCCAACGTCAGCCACCTCATCCCTGGCCCGCGGCATGTTGAAATTGCCTTCAGCCTCCTGCAC
>Ga0209839_10000079_pt1 | contig 40606 bp, 39 predicted proteins | sample OrgsoiDNA2013050_FD_185800 | JGI IMG/M metagenome (GOLD analysis project Ga0209839, IMG submission 185800) | Permafrost soil microbial communities from the Arctic, to analyse light accelerated degradation of dissolved organic matter (DOM) -... | ecosystem: Environmental > Terrestrial > Soil >... | reverse complement strand
CCGAGCGCTGTCCATGCGCGGCCGGCGACGCCCGCGTCGATGGCATGCATCGGCGAGCCGTGCGACAGAAAAACGGTGGGCAGCGTCATGAGTGTGGACTCGTCTCCCGCGGAAAACCACGCACGGCGCGACCTTCCGCGGTAGACGCGCCCCTCGGCTTACGCGGCAACGTTATCGGTCTGCTTGATCAGGCCCTCGGCGATCATCGCCTCGCGCACCTTGGGCCGGGCGGCGACCCGGCTCTGGTACGCACTCAGCGCGGGCCAGCGTGCGAGGTCGATGCCGACACGCTTGGTCCAGTTCAACATCGTGAACAGGTACGCGTCGGCGACGGTGAAGGTGCCGCCCATCAGGTAATCCTTGCCGTCGAGTTTCTCGGCGACCCAGTCGAAGCGCGTGCCGATCTTCTGCTTCAGCGCCTCCTTGTATTCGGCCGGAGTCGTCGCCTGGAACAGCGGGCCGAATTGCTTGTGCAATTCAGAAGTGATGAAGTTCAGCCATTCCTGCAGATGGTATCGCCCCATCGTGCCGGCAGCCGGGGCAAGCTTGGACGACGCATTGCGGTCGGCGAGGTATTGAACGATCGCCGGCCCTTCGCTCAGCCGGTCGCCGTCGTCGAGCTCGAGCAATGGAACGTAACCCTTGGGATTGATCGCGTAGAAGTCGCTTCCATCTTCGGTCTGGTGGGTCTTGGTGTCGACCTTGACCAACGTAGCCTTGATGCCGGCCTCGAGAAGAACGATGTGCGGCGACAGCGAGCAAGCGCCCGGTGAGTAATAGAGTTTCATGAGTTCTCCGTGGATGGTCGCCCGTCTCAAGCGAACGAATACCTACAGTTTAAGCCTTGCAATAAATGGAATAAATAGCGATTAAAGCGATAGACTGTTGCGTAATATGCAACAATAGAGTAATGGATCGTTTCCAAGCCCTCACCGCATTTGCCAGAGTGGTCGAAAGCGGAAGCTTTGCGCGGGCGGCCGAACGTCTGGACGTCTCGGTCTCTTCCGTTTCGCGCCAGGTGTCCGAGCTCGAGGCGCACCTCGACGCGCGCTTGCTCAATCGCACCACCCGCCGCCTGTCGCTGACCGAAAGCGGCCGCGCGTTCTATGAGCGCTGCGTGCAATTGCTGGTCGACCTCGAGGAAGCAGAGGAATTGGCCAGCGCGGGCACGACGAGGCCGCGCGGGACGCTGCGCCTGACCTGCGGGGCGACCTTTGGCGTGCGCCATCTGGCGCCGGCGATTGCGCAGTTCGTTGCCCGCCACCCGCAAATGCGTTTCGATGTCGAACTTTCCGATCGCGCCGTGGACCTGGTCGACGAGGGTTTCGACGCGGCGCTGCGCATTGGCAAGATCGGCAGTCAGCAGCTGGTTGGCCGCAAGGTCGGGCAAACGCGGCTGGTCTGCTGCGCGTCGCCCGAATACCTGGAACGGCACGGTGTGCCCCGGACGCCCGAGGACCTGTCCGCGCACGTGTGCCTTACCTATGAATATTCACCACAGAAAAACGTCTGGCCTTTCCAGGATGAATCCGGCAACGACCGATCGGTGCGGGTCGACGGCCCGGTTCACGCCAACCAAGGCGAGTTTCTGGTCGCGCTGGCCGTTGCCGGAGTGGCGATCACCATCGAGCCCGACTTCATCGTCGGCGCGGAGGTGCGCGCGGGACGTCTGGTGCCGCTGCTTCGTGCCTTCCAAGCGCCGCCGTCCAATATCTATATGGCGTATCCGAGCCGGCGACACTTGTCGGCAAAGGTGCGTGCCTTCGCCGACTTCCTCACGGCGCGGTTTGCGAACCCGGAGTGGCCGCTCGCTCCGGACGCCGGGCGCGCAAAAACGCGCGGACCCAAGCCCCACGTGCGGACGCGTCCTGCGCGATAGATCAGGGCAGCTTGAGTTTGCCGCCGCCCGGGGGAAGCCCGGAGCCCAATCCCGGCGTCGATCCGGGGACGAGTATGGACGACGACGCCTGGCGCCGAAGCTCCTGCAACTCGCGCATGGCGCGATCGACGCCTTCCTTGGAGGCATCGCCGTACTTCTGCACCGCTTCGCCGAGCGTCGCGGCGTCGATTTCAAAGCTGATCGGCAGCGGGCCCATGTTGGTGAGGATCTGCGCTTCGCCGACGTAGACGGTCGGCCGCGTCTGGTCCGGGCCGCCATCGCGGGTCACGGGAACCAGCACGCGAAGCGTTCCGGCGGCACGATCGGTATAAATTTCCTCGCGATAAAGCGACGCCGCGTCCATTTTGGATTCAGGACGCGCTCCCAGTTCGTTTGCCATGACATTCCTTACGAGGTGCCAGCCGCAAGGATACTAAACTGCGAGGCTATTTGCGCACCTGTCGCGCCCGCGCCGGGGCTGGATCCGAATCGCGCGAACCCCGAGTGGTCCGATGGGTCTATTTGCACAGCAGCATCCGGGCGCGATTTTCACACGTATAAACGGCGATGAAACGTGCAAGGTATTTCGCAACACTTCGTTACAACTCGAACGCGCGGACGACATTGTGTAATTGCATTGTCAGCCGAACTTCAGCTGCAGCGTTAAGTCAAAGGTAGTGTCACAGAGGAGGTTGTTATGAAACGAATCACATTGGCAGTAGTTGCAGCGCTCGGCCTTGCCTTGGGTAGTGGAACCGCGCTTGCTCAGCATGACGGCGGTGGGCATGGCGGTGGGTCCCACGGCGGCGGAGGTTTTCACGGCGGCGGGAATTTTCACGGTGGCCACGGCGGCCCGCATTTCGGATTCGGCATCGGCTTCCCGGCGTACTGGGGGCTCGGGTACGGATATCCCTACTATGCGGGTTACCCGTACTACGCGGGCTACGCGGCCTACCCCTACTACAGCACCTATCCGTCCTATTACACGGACGCACCGGGCTATGACGAACCGGCGCAGGGTGCTTACATTCAGCGCGACATGAATAGCGGCGCGCAGGGTGTGCCAGCGGGTCAGGGTCAGTATTCCTACTATTGTCCCGACCCGGCAGGCTACTTTCCGCAGGTGCAGAATTGCGCCAAGGGATGGCTGACGGTCTTGCCCGGAACTTCGACGCGCCCTCAGCGATAACCAGAACGCAACCGGAACGGACAAAGTCCATGAAAACTTCGACATCACGTTTTGCGCTGGCCGGAGCGCTTTGCGGCGTTGCGCTGCTCAGCGCGTGCGTCACGGTGCCCACCGGCCCCAGCGTCATGGTGCTGCCGGGTACGAACAAGAACTTCGATCAGTTCCAGGCCGATGGCTATGCGTGCAATCAGTATGCGCAGCAGATGACCGGGAACGCCGGCCAAGTTGCCGCGAATAATGCTGCCGGCAGCGCGGCACTCGGAACGCTGCTTGGCGCGGCTGCCGGCGCAGCGATCGGTTCAGTCGGCGGCAACGCCGGCGCGGGCGCCGCGATCGGCGCCGGAACGGGTCTTCTCTACGGCAGCGCGGCAGGCAGCAATTCCGCCGGTTATTCGAACTATCAGTTGCAGCGTAACTACGACCAGGCGTACGTGCAGTGCATGTATGCCAAGGGAAACCAGGTGCCGGCAGCGCGCGACGGATATCGCCGCCCGCGCATGGTGCCGCCGGGATACATGGCGCCGGCAGGTTGACCGCCGTACGTCGAGCCGCGTGCGAGTGAATTGCGCGCGGCTCGATTGGTTTGCTAGTTCTGCAGTACCCACTTCCCGTTCTGAATCTGCACCATCACCCGCGCTCGCGCGTCGAGTCCGAGGTGATCGGTCTTGCTCATGTTGACCGCGCCGTTGGTCACTTCCAGCCCCTTGGTCTGCTCCAGCGCCTCTCGCAGCGCGCGCCGGAACTCCTTGCTTCCGGGCTGTGCGGTCTTGAGCGCCTGCGGAATCGCGTTGGCGAGCTCGAGGCACGCATCCCAGGTGTAGGAGCCGAAAGCGGAAACGCTGCCGGCGCCTTGCGCTGCTTCGTAAATCTTCACGTATTCCAGCGCGCGCTTCTTTGCCGGATGCGAGTCCGGCAGCTGCGCCGACACGATGACGGGACTGGCGGGCACGAATCCGCCTTCGATGTCCTTGCCGCCGACGCGCAGAAAATCGTTGTTGGCCACGCCGTGGTTGAAATAGAGCTTGCCCTTATAACCTTGCTCGATGAGCGTGCGTGCCGGCAGCGCCGCCGGCGTTCCCGAGGCGCCGATGACGATCGCGTCCGGCTTCGACGCAATGAGCTTCAACGCCTGTCCCGTTACGCTGGTGTCCTTGGGCGAGAATCGCTCGTTGGCGCTCAACGGGATCTTGTGTGCCGCGGCGGCCTTGTCGATCTCGGCGAAAAATGCCTCGCCGAGTGCATCGTTGAAGCCGACGTAGCCAATCGTCTTGACGTTGCTTTTCGCCATGTGCTCCAGAATTGCGCCGGCCATCATGACGTCGGTTTGCGGCGTCTTGAACACCCATGCCTTTTTTGCGTCGACAGGCTCGATGATGCGCGCCGACGATGCGAGGGAGATGGTCGGAGTTTCTCCTTCCGCAACGATGTCGGTCATCGCGAGCGAGTTGGGCGTGGTCGTCGAACCGATGATCGCATCGACGGCGCTCTCGGAGATCAGCTTCTTGGTGTTCTGAACGGTGAGCGTGGTGTCGCTGGCGTCGTCGAGGACGATGTATTCGACGCTTTTTCCAGCGATGGATTTGGGACACATCGCCACGGTGTTTTTTTCCGGGATGCCGAGCGATGCCGCGGGACCCGTGGCCGACACGGTGACGCCAATCTTGATCTGCGCCTGCGCGATGCCCGCCAGCATTAGAATCGCCGCGGCCGCACCGGAAATAATGGCTTTGTTCATCGAGCCTCCTCGTTATTTTCGATCCTACGGCGCAATGATAGCGGAACGTCGGGCGGAAACCGCCGCATCCTGGAATCCATTCGACTGTCGGCGATCGTCGGCTGCGGTACGGAAATGCTTCGAGGCAAGATGTAGTGCTTGGACAGCGATTCGTGCTTGGGACTACGTCGCGACCTTGGCCGGCAAATGCAGGAATCCGCGAAAGCGCGCTCGCCGGTCACGAACGGGATCGGCGCTAAGGGCGTAATCCGGGAATCGCGCAAGAAACCGCGACAGCGCCACGCGCGCTTCTAGGCGCGCGAGATTGATCCCGGCGCAAGTGTGGATGCCGGACGCGAACGCCAGATGGCGGTTCGGCTGGCGCGCGATGTCCAAAGTGTCGGCATCGGGAAACTGTTTCGGATCGCGGTTCGCCGCGCCGATGCCGAGGGTTATGCGTGAATCCGGAGGCAGCTTGACACCGCCGACCTCGACGTCCGCGGTCGTGATGCGGTTGCCGAGCTGGACCGAGCTTTCGTAACGGAGGAACTCCTCGACCGCGGTCTTCATTGCTTCGACGTCGTCTGTCTGAGTGATCATCTTCGCCTTCTGATCCGGCCATTGGGAGAGCGCATGAAGCGCGCTGCCGATGAGGTTGGTCGTCGTCTCATGACCGGCGTTGAGCAGAAAGATGCATTGATGCAGGAGATCGGTCTCGGTGAGGAGCTCGCCGCCGTCCTCACCGACGATGAGGCGCGTCAGCACGTCGGTGTCGGGATCGCGCAGGTGCGTGCGGCGCTCGTCGACGAGCGTCTTCAGGTAGGCGAGCATGTCGGTGACGGCGCGATTGCCCTTGGCCGAGCGCTCCGCGGTAAGCACCGGTTCGAGAGCGCCGAGAATGTCGAGCGACCAGCCGCGCAACGGACCGCGCTCATGGTGCGGAACGCCGAGTAAGTTGCCGATAATGCCAATCGGAATCGCTGCCGAGAAATCGTCGATTAGATCGACCTGCTGTTTTTCGCCCATCGCCGCGAGCAATCCGTCCACCAGCCTGACCAGGCCCGGCTCCATGGCGGCGATGTGGCGCTGGCTTATTGCGCCCACGATCGCGCGCCGCACGCGCGTGTGCCGAGGCGGATCGTTGAAGACCAGGCTGGTGGTGTGGTGCTCGAAGAGCGGCGTCGCGCCGTATTTCGCGCCGAACTCTTTTTTCTTGTCCGAGCTGAAGAGCTTGAAGTCGCGGTAGACGGGAACGATGTCGTCGTAGCGGGTAAGAAACCAGGAACCGTCCGGCATGCGCTTGACCGGCTCGTGGTCGCGCAGTGCGCGATAATAGGGATAGGGATCAGCGTAAAAGTCGGGCGGAAGCCGGGTCAGATCGAAGCTTGCCGCGATTTCCCGTGCATCGGTGTGCGCGATTGCCATCGAGCAAAGTTTACCGCAAGCTTTTTTCTGCGGGCGTGCACCGTTCGAACCTTCAACGCGCAATGGCACAAACCGTGTCCACCGAACCGCTCCGGCATATCGCGCATCTCGACATGGACGCGTTTTATGCGTCGGTCGAGCTGCTGCGCTATCCGGAGCTGCGCGGCAAGGCGGTGGTGATCGGCGGCGGAAGGCGCCATCAGCCCGTCGAAATCACCGATCCGCTCGACGGGCGCGTGACGCGCACGTTTTCAACGCTGCGCGGCTACGTCGGCCGCGGCGTGATCACCACGGCAACCTACGAAGCGCGAGCGCTCGGCCTGCATTCGGCACAGGGGCTGATGAAAGCCGCGCAGCTCGCCCCGGACGCCATTCTGCTGCCGGTGGATTTCGACCGCTATCGCAATTACTCGCGGCGTTTCAAGTCGGCGGTGCGTGCCATCGCTGCGCAGATCGAAGATCGCGGCATCGATGAAATCTACATCGATCTCAGCGGCGTGAGGCTGCCGGAGCATGACGCCGGTATCGACCCGCCGGGAGAGGCGTGGTGGCGTGCGCGCGACGTCGCCAAGGCGATCAAGGAAAGCGTGCGCGCGGAAACGGGCCTGTCGTGCTCGATCGCGGTGGCGCCGAACAAGCTCCTTGCCAAGATCGCGTCGGAGCTCGACAAGCCCGATGGGCTGACCATGCTTAGCCCCGACGATGTCGCGCGCCGCGTCTGGCCGCTGCCGGCGCGAAGGATCAACGGCATCGGGCCGAAAGCGAGCGCGAAGCTCGAGTCGCTCGGCGTGCGCACGATCGGCGAGCTCGCGCACGCCGATCCGGTGTGGCTGATCGAGCATTTCGGCAGGAGCTACGGCGCCTGGCTCCACCAGGCGGCCAACGGCCGCGACGATCGTCCGGTAGTCACCTTCAGCGAACCCAAGTCGATCAGCCGCGAGACGACGTTCGAGCGCGATCTCCATCCCGCGCGCGATCGCGAAGCCTTGTCGCGAATCTTTACCGAGCTTTGCGCCGGCGTTGCCGACGACCTTCAGCGCAAAGGCTATGTCGGCAAAACGATCGGCCTGAAGCTTCGTTATGACGACTTCAAGACCCTCACGCGCGACCAGACCCTGGCCGCACCGACACAGGACGCGCGGGCGATCCGCCGCGCGGCCGGCGAGTGCCTGAAGCGGGTGCCGCTCGAGCGCAGGATCCGGCTGCTCGGGGTAAGAGTGGGCGCGCTTTCCCTGGCGGATGCGGCCGAGGACTCGGCAAAGGCTTCCGCGCAGGAACCCACGACATCCTTGTTCGAATAGGCAGCGCGCGGCAAATGGCCTTGCCCCGTCGCGGGGTAAATGGTCTTGCCCCGGCGCGGGGCAAATGGCTCGCCCCGGCGCGGACGGACCGTAGTAGATTACGCGCTGACCGGGCCCGGCTCGACGATGGCCCGTCTCAGGCGAAGGAGTTTTCATGGCACGCGCGACACAATGGCTCGTATTCGCATTCGCAGTGATGGCCGGCCTTCCGGCGCTGGCGCAGGAATATCCCGCGCGGCCGGTCAAGATCATCGTGCCGTTTGCCGCCGGCGGTCCGGCCGATGTCTACGCGCGGTTCCTGGCGCAGCGGCTCGAGCTCGCGCTCGCGCAACCCTTCGTCATCGACAATCGTCCCGGCGCCGGATCGGTGATGGGAACCGACGCCGCGGCCAAGAGCGTACCGGACGGCTATACGCTATTGCTGATGTCCAACGCACAGACCGTCAACGAATCGCTCGTCTCCAACAAGCCGTACGCGCTGTTGCGCGATTTTGTTCCCGTGGCGCCGATAAATTATTCCGACCTGGTGCTGGTGGTGCATCCCGGCGTCGCGGCCAGCACACTGCCCGAGTTGATAGCGCTTGCAAAGTCGAAGCCGGGCAAGCTCAATTACGCATCGTCCGGGCCAGGCACGCCGTATCACATGGCCGGGGAGCTGTTCAAGGCGATGGCGGCAGTGGACATCGTGCACGTGCCCTATCGCGGAAGCTCGCAGGCGCGCACCGACACGCTCGGCGGGCAAGTCGACATGATGTTCGACGCGGTCACCACCATGAGCGAGTTCGCCAAGATCGGCAAAGTCAGGGCTCTCGCGACCACCGGCAAGGTCCGCTCCTCGGTGCTGCCCAATGTGCCGACCATGGCGGAGGCGGGAGTACCGGGCTACGAAGCGGTGATCTGGCTGGGCGTCATGGCGCCAAAGGGCACCCCGCCGGAAATCGTGCGGCGCCTGAACACCGAGATCACCACCATCGTCGGGCGTCCGGAAGTGCGCGACGAATGGGCGCGCCAGGGAGCGGTGGCGATGAAAATGACTCCGGACGAGTTCGGCCGCTATATGGTGGACGACGTCGCGAAATGGGAGCGCATCGTCAAGATTTCGGGCGCCAAGGCCGATCAGTAGAATCGGTTCCGTTCTTTTCGCAGTGTCGCGTCGGCGCGCTGCAAATGCTTGTCAACGTTGGGTAGCCGATCGAGATCGGCACCGAGGAAGATCGACGCCACACCCATGGACCTCAATGTTCTCAGCGCCGGCGCGTCGAAAGGCCTGGTCGAATCGCTCGAGTCGCAGTTCAGCGCCGAGACCGGTGTCGCCATCCACGGCACTTTCAGGGCGGTGGGCGCGATCAAGGAAAGAGCGCTCGCCGGAGAGCCGTGCGACGTCATTATCCTGACCGCGGCGATGATCGACGAGCTGGCCCGATTCGGACGAGTGTTTTCCGAAACCGTTGCGCCGCTCGGCCGAGTGCGAACCGCGATCGCCGTGCGCGAGGGCGATGTGCTGCCGGATATTTCCAGCCGCGAAGCCTTGCGAAAATCGATGCTAGTCTCGGCTGCGATCTACGTGCCCGATACCGAGCGCTCGACCGCCGGGATCCATGTGGTAAAGATGCTTCATTCGCTCGGCATCTACGAGGCGGTTACGCCGCGGCTGCGTTCGTATCCCAACGGAGCGATGGCGATGCGCGAGCTCGCGCACAGCGCGGAGTCTCCCGTCATCGGCTGCACCCAGGTGACCGAAATCAAGTACACACCGGGAGTGGCGCTGGTCGGGCCGCTGCCTGCCGAGTTCGAGCTTGCTACTACCTACTCCGTCGGCGTCTATTTCAAGGCGCATCAGCCGGAGCTGGCGCGCCGCTTCGTCGAGCTGCTGAGCGGCGCGACCGCGCGCGAGATTCGCCTGAACGGTGGCTTCGAAGACTGACGGCTGGGTCGCGCGACCGCGGGCTGTCATTGTAATTCCGTCCTAAAGCGTCATTCCTCGACTCGATCGGCGGCGCAAGTGAACCGCCGCGGCAGCGGCGCGGTCTGAGAGCCGACGCGCCCGTTGGAGCAACGCAAATCATGGAAGACACACGAGCGGCGAAAGCCGAGCCCATAAGCGAGCTGGAGGCGGAGGCGGCGGAAATGGCCGTCGCGGCCGGGCTCGTCTACGTGTCGGACTCCGATCCCGGCATCCGCAGGTTGCGCAAGGGCAGCGCGTTCGCTTACGTCAAGCCCGACGATCGTCCGCTGGTCGCTGCCGCGGAGCTCGCCCGCATCGCCCGGCTTGCGATCCCGCCTGCGTATGACGAGGTGTGGATCTGCACCAACCCTCGAGGACATCTTCAGGCCACCGGACGTGACGCTCGACGGCGCAAGCAGTATCGCTATCACCCGGAGTGGCGGCTGCTGCGCGACGGGGCGAAGTTCGAGCGCATGATCGAGTTCGGCGAAGCGCTGCCGCGATTGCGGCTTCGGCTGCGCCGCGATCTCGCGCTATCGGGCCTGCCGAAGGAAAAGGTACTCGCGGTCGTGGTCAGCCTGCTCGATGCGACCCGGGTGCGAGTCGGCAACGACGAGTATGCACGGGACAACAACAGCTACGGCCTCACCACGTTGCGCAATCGCCACGTGCAGTTCATACGCGACGGCCGGCTGTTGTTCCGTTTTCGCGGCAAGGGCGGCGCCGATCACGAGATCGCGGTCGACGACAAGCGTCTGGCCAAGCTGGTGCGGCATTGCCACGAGCTGCCCGGCCAACGCTTGTTTCAGTACGTCGACGAGGACGGCGGGCGCCATCCGATCGATTCGGATCAGGTCAACGCGTATTTGCGCGACGTCATGGGCGTGGATTTCACGGCCAAGGATTTCCGCACCTGGGGGGCCACTTTGCGCGCCATCGCGCTCATGGCGGCAACGCCGCTGCCGGAGGATCCGAGCGAGCGCGCGCTGAACGAATGCATCGTGGCCGCGGTGAAAAAGGTTGCCGCGGAGTTGCGCAATACACCCGCGGTTTGCCGCAAGTCGTACATCAATCCGGTCGTGTTCGCCGCTTGGCGAGGCGGGAGGCTGCACCAATCGATCCGCGACGACATCAGCGCTGCGCCACGCAAAGCCGAGCGGCTGGCGCTTGGCTTCCTGCGCCGGCAATCTCGAGCGGACAAGCGCGGCGGGGACAGGACCCGTACCAAGGCCCGGCGAGCGCCGAAGGCGTGAGCTGAAATTCCGCACGCGGGGTCGATGCCCGCGCGGATGTCAGTACTTTGTTCCTCCGCGTTCGGCGGTCGGCGCCCGGCGCACGCGCACTTCCTGCTTCAACTTTACCGTCCATGCGGCCTCGACCCGTCGATCGCGCGAGACATCGATGGTCCGATGCGTCGCACCCTCGGGAACCTCGAGCTGCGGATGCCAGACTCGCACGACATACGCGCGTGGCGGCAACTCGGTCAGCACTGCCTTGCCGTCGCGACCGGTCTTGGCAAAAAACGGCGATTCGGATACGTAGACGTAGCCGACCATCCAGTCGTGGATGTTGCAACCCAGAACCACCACGCCCGGCTTGTCGAAAATGATCGGCTGCGCCGGCACGCCGGCGTACAGCGGAAGCTCGAAGCGCTTGGCCTGAGAAAACGAATACACCTGGTGCCGTACGTCGTCGTGGTTCGGAAAGGTTACCGAAGCGCCGACCATCACGATGCTCACGCGCGGGAAGAATTCCTTGTCGACCTGGTCGACCGATCCTTCACGCGGCCGCTGCGGCGGGCGCATGTTGCCGTCGACCGGGACCGCGACCAGCACTGCGTCGGCAACGGGTCGCCCTTGCTGGTCGGTCACCGTCGCCGCGATCTCGGCGGTCTGTGCCTGCGCCAGGCCCGCAGCGAAGGCAAGCACCAGCGTCGGCGCCCACAGCAGTTTGCATACGTGCATGACCCGCTTCTCCTCAGTAACTGAAAACGAGCGACAGCTCGGCGATGCGACCACGATAATCCAGGCCTTCGTACGCGCGTGTGCGCTCGTCGGCGTAGCGGAAATTCAGCGACGAACGATCTGACAGCGCCCAGCTCGACGTCACGGTCGCAGTCCGCGTTGTTCCGCGCAGCCGGTAAGCGAAAAAGTCGTCGCCGAAGGCCGGGTCCGCGGCGATGGCATCCGATGCCAGAAAAATCTTCAGATTCTGCCGCGTCGTCGAGACCACGTCGCCGCGGCGCACTGCGAAATTCGCGCCTAGATGAAGCTGCTCGTTGAGCGCGTAACCGGCGCGCACGAATGCGCTCTTGCCGCGCACCTCGAAGACCCTGCCGGAGATGCCGGGAACGACGGGAAGGTCGTTGCGCGCATCGCGGCGGTCGTAGACGGCGCCGATCGACGCGTCGAACGCTTCGCTGAAGCGCTGGCCCGCTTCAGCGCGCGCCTCGTAGCGATTCGAGTCGCGAATGACGCTGCGATAGTCCTCGTGGGCGGCGGAAAGCGCCAGCGAGAGCCACGGCACGGAATAGCCGATTCCGAATTTGTGTTTGTAGGAGGCAGTCGCGCCGATCGACAGCAGATTGAGCCCGTGAAAGCGAAGCCAGGTCTCGGTCGCAGCATCGACGGCGAGCGTGAGTCCGTCGGCGCCGGTCAGCGGCAAATAGGATGCCGCCGATGCGGCAAACGATGCCGCGGCATCGGCACGGATGTCCGGATCCTGCTGCGCCCGGGTCAGGTTGCTTTCGTAGCGCGCGCCGGCATCGACATCGAACAGCCACTCGGCATGCACCGCCGCGCTCCAGCCCAGGGCGAGAGCGCCACCCAGCGCCAAGCGCGATGCCACGCTCGATGCCAAGCGGCAGCCACGACAGCGCGTTGGGCGACGGGGTGTGGCGCCCGTTACGCGATAGCGCGCGGCCAGGACGGCAGGGGAATCCATAGGGAGGAGGCAGGGAACTTGCTTAGTGTGACCCGGTGGGTTAGCTCAGGTAAGCACATTTGATGCGAGCGGGCGACAGCGGAAGACACCGCCCGTAGCGCTATTGCAAGCTGCTGTTTTGAAAGTGGTTGTTACCAACGAGACAAGGTCATGAAGTGTAGCGCAAACGTGGTCGCCGCACGCGGCGCGGTAATCGACGCTCAATTCCGCCGCGTGGGTGCCCAATTACGGCAGCGAACACCGCGAGCTGCTGGGAGAAACATGGGGTATTGCCTGGAAATTGCGGTGACCTTGCCATCGACGGCTGTCGACGGCCCGATCACGCTTGCGCGCCGGCCTTGTCCGATGCACGACGGCGTCCTATCGGCAAGCGCGGACGCAGGCGTGCGCTTGGGCCCCTGCGCGTATCCGCGTCGGCCATGAATGTGATCCGCGCATTGTCGATGCGAAGCCTGCAGAGCAGGATTCTGGCGCTCTTTCTATTGCTGATGGTCATCGTGCAGGTGGGCGGCTTCGTTCTCATCAATACCGTCGGCATGTCCGCGGCGCGCAAGACAGTCGGCGAAGCGCTGGTGTCGGGCGCACGCGTGTTCGATCGCCTGCTCGAGCAGGACACCCGGCGCACCGTCCAGGGCGCGCGCCTGATGTCGGCCGACTATGCGTTCCGCGAGGTCATCTCGACCGGCGATCGTCAGACCATCGATTCGGTCCTGGTGAACTACGGCAAGCGGATCGATGCCTCGTTGATGATGTTGATCGGCCTCGATCAGCGCGTGCTCGGCGACACGCTTGGCGTCGCGGTCGACAAGCCGTTCGCGTTTCCCAATCTCATCATTCAGGCGGAACAGAACCAGCAGGCGTCGGCGATGGTGCTCGTCAATGGCCAACTCTACCAGTTGGTCGTGGTGCCGGTCATGGCCCCGGTGCCGGTCGCGTGGGTGGCCATCGGATTCGCCGTCAACGACGCGCTGGCGCAGGATTTCAAGCGGCTGACCCAGCTGCAGGTATCGTTCCTCAGCCGGCAAAGCGGCGAATCCTGGCGCATCCAGGGCACCACCTTGACCGACCCGGAGCGTCGCGTCCTGCTGGACGACATCGCCGCCAGCCGCTACGCGGACAGGGATGAGGAAGGCAACGCAAGCTTCAGCGGTTCGTCGGTGACGCGGGTTCTGGATTTGCCGGCTCGCTCCGGCGAGACCGTGATTGCCGCCCTGCAGGAGCCGCTGTCATCGGCGCTCGAGCCGTTTCGCCGGCTGCAGCGGCAGCTTGCGCTGATCTCGCTGCTGGCGGTGGCCGTGTCGATCATCGCCAGCGTGGCGATCGCCCGGGGCATCACGCATCCGGTACGCGAGCTGGCTCGCTTCGCGCGGCGCATTGCAGCGGGCGATTACAGTGAAGTTCCGGTGGCCTCGCGCCGCGACGAGCTCGGCGATCTCGCGACCGCGTTTCAGAACATGCAGCATGACATCTCGGTCCGCGAATCGCGCATCATGGATCTCGCCTATCGCGATACGCTGACCGGTCTTCCCAACCGCGCGCTTTTCACCGACCTGCTCGACAAGGCGATCGCCGAAGCCGGCGCGGCCGGAACGCCGGTTGCCGTGCTGCTGATGGACCTCGATCACTTCAAGTACGTCAACGATACGCTCGGGCACCCGATTGGCGACATGCTGTTGCGGGAGGCCGCGGTACGCTTGCAGGAAGTGAGGACCGGCGAGTTCGATGTTGTTGCAAGGCTGGGCGGCGACGAATTCGCGCTGCTGCTGCCGGAAGGCGGAGTCGCCGATGCGCAGCGCCTCGCCGACGCGATCCTGCACGCTCTCGAGCTTCCGATGACGCTTCAGGGTCACGTCGTCGATGTTCGCGCCAGCATCGGCATCGCGGTCTATCCCGAGCATGGCGGCGAGGGCCCGACGCTCTTACGGCGCGCGGACATGGCGATGTACGCCGCCAAGCGAACCAACTGCGGCGTCGCGCTTTGGGATCAGGCGGAGGATCAGCACAGCAGCGCGCGCCTGTCGCTGCTGAGCGATTTGCGCAAGGCAGTTGACAACGACGAGCTCACACTCGCCTACCAACCCAAGGTCGCGTTGCGCGGCGCCGGCGGCGAGCACTACGCCGAGGCGCTGGTGCGATGGCGGCATCCGACACGCGGGCTGGTCGCGCCGATCGAGTTCATTCCGTTCGCCGAGCAGACCGGCTACATCCGCGCGATCACGCAATGGGTCCTGGCGCATGCGATCGCGCAGTGCGCCGAGTGGCGTTTCGACGGTCTGCCGATGAACGTGTCGATCAATCTCTCGGCGCGCGACCTGATGGATGCGACGCTGCCGGACCGCGTGGCGGCGCTGCTGCAGCGGCACCGGTGCGCGGCGCAGTGGATATCGCTCGAGATCACCGAGAGCGCGATCCTGGACGACCCCGCGCATGCGATCAGAAACCTCGAGCGGCTGCACGCGCTGGGCTGCAGGCTGGCGATCGACGACTACGGCACCGGCTATTCGTCGCTCGCCTATCTGCGCCGGCTGCCGGTGCATGAGCTCAAGATCGACAAATCGTTCGTCATCGGGATGTCCGCCGACGCCAGTGACGCCCTCATCGTCCGCTCGACCATCGACCTCGCACACAACATGGGCTTGTCGGTGGTGGCCGAAGGGGTCGAGGACGACGCCACGCTCGATCGGCTGCGCAGCATGGGCTGCGACATGGTGCAAGGCTATCTTCTCAGCCGTCCGATGGGCGTGGCTGAAACGGCCGTCTGGATGCGCGCCTCGGTATGGACAAGACCGGCGAGCGAAGCGCCGAGCCTGCGCCGTGTGGTCTAGCTGCGCCGCCAAAGATCACCGCGCAAGCCGCGCCGGCGGCGGTGGAGGTCTAGGTCGCGATGTTTTTGTCGATCCACTGCGCGAACGCCTGCAGAAACTTGTTCACGAACTCCCGCGTTGTGTCGTCGGTGATCGCCCCCGTGTCGCCGAACATCTTGGCTGCGCCGCCGACATAGGCCTCGGGCTGCGGCATGGCGGGAACGTTGAGGAACACCAGCGACTGGCGAAGGTGGTGATTGGCGCCGAACGCGCCCAAGGCCCCGGGCGAGAGGCTGAAAACCGCTCCCGGCTTGCCGTTCCACGCGCTCTTGCCGTAGGGACGCGAGGCGACGTCGATCGCGTTCTTGAGCACGCCCGGCACCGAGCGGTTGTACTCCGGCGTGACGAACAGCACCGCGTCGGCCTGTTGCACGCGGCCCTTGAAATCCTTGACCTCCTGCGGCGGGTCGGCGTCGAAGTCCTGGTTGTAATGCGGCAACTGGCCGATCTCGACGATCTCGAGCTTCAGCGACGGCGGCGCCATGGCGATCATCGCCTTGGCCATCTTGCGATTGAACGATTCCTTGCGAAGGCTGCCGACGATGACGGCCACGTTGCGGGTGGTGCTCATGATGATCCTTTCAAGAAAAGCGGTGACCGCTCGGAGGGCGGTGCGCACGCACGGATTATAGGTGATCGACGGCGCGCTCCGCGCGCGATGCGGAACCCCTGGCGAGAACCATGGTCTGTCAAGGCTCGCCAGAGCGATGTCAACGGCCGCGGCGAGTTTTTCGTTGTGAATCGATAGCGCCGGAAATCTTCGACCATGGTTCATCTTTCTTTCGCCCAGCGCCACCCGATAGCCCGACGCTTCCTGGTCGGTGTCGTCGTTCTGGCCGCGCTCACGGCCTGCGGCACTGCAGCGCTTCAGCACGAAGAAGAGCGACTCACCTTTCGCGTGGTCAAGGAAACACCCGGTTGGTATTCCGGTTTGCCCGACGGCGTCCGCGAGTTCGACATTCCGGTCAATAGCGCGGCCGACGCGCAGCATATCCATGCCTGGTGGTGGCCAGCCGCCGATGCGAATGCGCCCGCGGTGCTTTATCTGCACGGCACGCGCTGGAGCCTGACCGGCCAGGTATTCCGGCTGGAGCAGCTGCGCGACTTCGGATTTTCGGTGCTGGCGATCGATTATCGCGGCTTCGGCAAGAGCGACGGAGATCTGCCCTCGGAAAAGACCGTGTACGAGGATGCGCACGCGGCATGGGATTGGCTGGTCGCGCAACAACCCGATCCGGCGCGACGCTTTATCTACGGGCATTCGCTCGGCGGCGCGGTGGCGGTCGACCTGGCGGCGTCGCTCGAGGAACAAGGCACGCAGCCCGCGGCTGCGCACAGCGGGGTGTCGATGACGGAATCGCCGCTGAGACCGTCTGCGCAACGCGACTCCGCAACGGCATCGAATATTGCCGCCGCGAGCAGCACGGCGGCGCACCGCGGTGCGCCGGCCGGCGGGCTGATCATCGAATCGACCTTCACCACGCTTGCCGACATGGCGCGCGAGGTCACTTACTCGTGGGTTCCGGTCGGGCTTCTTCTATCGCAGAAATTCGATTCGATGAGCAAGATGGCCAGGGTGACGATGCCGGTGCTGGTCGTTCACGGCGCGGCGGATCGCTTCGTGCCTTCGCGCTTCAGCCAGCAGCTCTACGACGTCGCGACGGCGCCGAAGAAGCTGTTGCTGGTCGAAGGCGGAAGTCACAACAACAGCATGCGCGCCGGCGCGGACCAGTATCGGCAGGCGCTCGATCAACTGTTCGGGCTGCGCCTGAACGGCACGGACGACGTTGGCGCTGTCGCGGGCGTGCGGCGCAGGGGCGGCTAGCGCCGCATTCGGCGGGAATGCGTTTCCCGCGACTGCTGCGTGCAGGCCGCGGGTACGTCTCGAAACGCGAATCGAGCGCTATCGTTCGCGTTGCGGTACCGCGGCGAGGGTGCCGCCGCTAAACGATGCGCAGTTGCTACAGCTTGGTGATTTCCTTCACCAGCGGTGCGTCGAACTCGATCTGGACCCGCGGTCCGCCTGCGGCGCTCGCATCGAAATTCCACGTGCCGGCGATCCGCTTTGGCGTATCCACGCTGAGCTTCAGCGATGCGGGCTCCGCGGTCGAGGAATATTGCACCAACTGATTGTTGCCGACGAACCAGTAGTTGAGCCTCGGGCCTGCATCGAAATCGATGGTCATGCCTTCGCCGATGCCACCGTCCGAGCACGACATGGTCGCGCACGCGCTGAGCTTGGCGCCGACATCCGCGACCGACAGCACCACGCGGCGGATCGTCGTCCGACTGACAAAATCGGGACCCGTGACCAGATACGCGTGCTTGATCGCCACCGCGATCGCGCCGGCCTTTCCGTTGTAGGTGATCGTGCCTTTGGCATCGCCGGCGCTGGCGCTGCCGCTGGCGAAGGCAACGGCGGCTGCGATCGCGCATCCAAGCGCGGACAGGCGCCGCCGGGACCAGGGCAGCTCCAAATCGATTCGCGATTCGCTTGCTGCATGTTCGTATCGCATCGCGAGGCTCCCTGTCTTCCTTGTTACGCTTTCGCGCCGGGCGCAGGACGCAGCACGCCGCTGCACGTCGCGCGCGCCGGATCCGACGCGGGCAGCTTTGCGCAGACGCCCGCCATCTGCACGCGGATGCGCTTGAGCGAGTCGTCATGGCGACTGTTCTTGTTCCACGCGGCAAGGCTCTTGCCCATGCGCTCGAGCGCGCGGCGATTGCGCTCGTAGAAAGTATCGGGCATCGGCTCGAGCTCCCCGATGACCATGAGCGCGGCTTTTTCAATGCGCGCTGAATCCTGCGGCGAGAGCTCGATCACGCTGTTGACGTACCCCGTGCCCCATTGCAGCCGCGTTGCGCTGCCTTCGGACGCCGCATACGCCTTTTCCTTCCAATCCAGCACCGCGCTCTTGTCGCCGCGCTTCTTGGCATTCGCCGCCAGCCCGAGCATGAAATAGTACGGATAGTGCGTGCGCGTCAGCTCCTTCTTCAGCAGCGCGTCGGACTCGTCGCCGAGTCCCGCGTCCTCGAGCACGTCCGCGGCGCCGCTGATCACCGATTGCCGAGCGTACGGGTCCGACGTTTCCCGATCGGCGCGCGCGACTTGTTCGCGCACCGTCTTCAACATGGGCCCGGCCAGCGCCGCCTTCGGCGCATCCAGCGTGGCCAGGACGACCTGGGCATCGACGACTACCAGGCGGTCCGCGGTGGAAAGCGACGCGTCGGCAGCCATCCGCTCGAGCGCCGCGCTCCACGCCGCGACGACACGCGCGCGCTCGGGCGATTTCGGCAGCGTCACCAGGTTCATGACCTCGCTGGGGTAGTAGACCAGCAGATCGAAGTTTTCGCGCGCGAGCTTCGGATCGGCGATGACCGCCATGAGCTGAGCCGTCGCCGCCCTGTCATCACGCGGTTTGGCGTCCTTGGCCTTCGCTGCGGCGACCAGCGCCTGCAGCTTGAGGCGCGCTGCGGTTTCAGATTGATTCGAGGGACAGGCTTGCGCGACGCGTTGCAGCGTCGGCGCGAGCTTTTCCTTCGGAACCAATTGCTGCTCGTCGGTTTCCCACGAGTAATACGAAAGCATCCGCCAGTCCTCGGGCGTCAGCTTCGCGCCGTCGTGCGCCAGCGCGGCGGCCAGCGTTTCCTTGACCGGCCGCGCGCCGTTCATGCCCAGCGTCAACAGGCGCATGTACTGCTCGGCGTCGACTTCGCCGGGCAGGCGCGTGATCTCGCGACCGTCGGCCTTGAGCAGTATCATGGTCGGATATCCGCTCACCTTGAAGCGCGCGCCCAGGCGCTGCGCGCTCGGGCTGTCGCCGTCGATGTACACCGGGACGAAGAAGCGCGATCGCTCGATGAAGTCCTGACGATTGAAGATGGTTGCCTTGACCTGATTGCAAGGCGGGCACCACACCGCGCCCCAGTAGAGGAACACCGGCCTGTTCGCGGCCTTTGCCGCGGCAAACGCCGAATCGACGTCGCCCTTGTACCAGGCAATGCCGTTTTCACCGGGCGATGAGGTGGACGCGCCGTCGTTCGCACCGGGAACTGGGGAAGGCGCGACCGCAGCGGTGGCTGCGCTAGCCAGAAGCATGTGGAAAACGATCGCACAGGCCGCAAGGGTCGGTGCAAGCATCGGTTTGCCGCGGCTGATGTTCATGGTCGAGAGGGAATCGGGCAGGTTGAAAGATATTCGAAAGCGCGATGGCGATGGAGTTCCGGCGATGGGCAGACGGCACCGAAGTATGGCGAATGGTGAGCGTGTGCCCGCAATCCCGCGACGGATCGCCAGCATTATGCGCCTCCCCCGGTATCGGTAAGCTTTGCAGGCTGGCAAGCTTTACACGCGGCGTACCAGCAAAATGCACCGCGTGAATGGCCGGGAAGGCCCGCTCGAGCGCCTGAGTGCCACCGATAAGCTTGGTATCGAACTTGCTCGGTTCAAGACACGTCGGCCACGCTTCCAGCTCGACGCCGGCGCATCGACCGTTCATACAGAGGAGAACCATGGGACAGCATCGTCAATCGCAAAGCAACGACGAGAAAAATCGCGAGGGGGAACAGAGGGAACAGAGCGGCAAACAGCAACGCGCCGACAGCGACAAGAGCTCGTCGCACACCAGTGGCAGCAGTCAGCAGCAGCAGAACCAGGATGCCGGCCGTTCGCAGCAGGGCGGCGGAGACGGCAGCGCGCCCCGCGCCGACACCAAACGCGATGCAGACAACCCGTCGCAGAGCGCCAACCAGCAGGATCGCGGAGGAAGCTCGGGGAAGGGCGAGCACTGATCGCCCCTGGCGATCGGACTCAAGCGGCGGACGGCGATCGCTTTTCCCGTCCGCCGATGATTGCCTGCGTTGGGTCGCTTACTGCAGCCAGACCCACTGTCCTCTGAATCCCTGATAGAGGCAGAGCACCGCCTCGATCAACAGCACGACGAAGGTCAGCGCGGCGCCGGCGACGCGTCCGAACTTGATCTGCCAGCCAAAAGACAGCGCGAGCCCGTGAAACAGGCGTGCGATGAGCAGCGTCAGGCCCAGCGCGTGAAGCAGGTATATCGAATAGCGGCTGACCTCGAGAAAGCCCATCAGCAACAGCGCCAGCGGGACATACTCCGCGAAGTTGGCCTGCGCGCGGACAATGCGGATCACGCCGACGTCGCCGTTATCGCCGAAAATAATGCCGCGCCGCCGCAGATTGACCACACGCACGCTCAACACCACGAACAAGAGCGTCAGAAGACCGGCATACAGAGGCGTGACGAACATGGCTCGAGCTCCCTATTTCTATCTTCCGGATCGAGCGGCGAATCTCACCGCGACGGGGTTACTGGGTTTTGTCTGACGATCGAACGATACTGGATTTCGGGCGCGGCGGAAAATGGCGGGTGCGGGCGCCCTTGCCGGCAGGCGGCGGACCTGCCTTCGGATGAGGGCACTTTTCGTTCTCGACGCCTTCCAAGCCCTGCCATGGACGAGCTGAGACAAGCCGGGTTGTTCGAGGCTGCGACGGAATTGCCGCACGGCCTGGTGTATCTGCCGGAGTTCATCACCCGCGCGGAGGAGCAAGCCCTGCTTGCGGCGATCGAGCCGCTGCCATTTCGCGAAGCGCGCTTTCAGGAGTATTTCGCGAAGCGGCGCGTCGTGCATTTTCATCCGGCCGGAGACACGGAAGCGTACGACCAGAACGATGACGACACGCTTTCGAGCGGCCTTCTGCCGCCGTTTCTTGTGGAGCTGCAACAGAAGGTCGGAAACTGGCTGGCGATCGATCCCTCGGCATTCGTTCACGCACTGGTCAGCGAGTATCGGCCAGGAACGCCGATCGGATGGCATCGCGACAAGCCCGTTTACGGGATCGTGGTTGGCCTTTCGCTCGCCGGGCGCGGCCGGATGCGCTTTCGTCCGCTCGATGCAGGCAACTCGCGCAAGGGCATGGTGCTCCTCGAGCTCGAGCCGCGTTCGGTTTACGTCATGCGCGGGCCGATCCGCTGGCAATGGCAGCACAGCATGCTGCCGACCCAGGCGCTTCGCTATTCGATCACGTTTCGCACCCGCGCCGATCAGATCTGAAGGCCTGGCACTTTCCTTTTCGTCCTACAGCAAATTCAGACAAATGCCGATTTCCCGATTTTGAGAGCGCGCGCAAGATTTGAGTCATGTAGGGAAGACAAAGCAGCAACTTCAACTTCCTGATACGGCTTAGAGTTGACTGGCGGCCTCCTCCCTACATCTTTCAACAGAGCAGCGTTTACACAAAAAAGCATTTGGTTCCTCGAGCCGGATCCCGATGGGACTGGCGCAGGATAGACGGGCCGGGAAACCGGCCCGTTTTGTTCGCAGCACCAGCAATTCACGAAGGAGTCCGACATGGGAAAAGTACAGGGTGAAGGCGACTACGAGTCGGCCAAAAAATTCGACGACGACGAAGCGGCGTTCGTGAAATCGGGGCGCGTCGAGCAGGCGGCGCGCGAGGCTCCGCCGAAATCGCAGGCCGAAGCCGACGAAATGACCAAGGCCGAGGAAACGGGGAAGAGCCATTCCAAGGGCGAGGACGCTTCGTCGAAAAAATCCAGCGCGGGCGGCAATCCGCCCAGCAGCGACACGCCCAGCAGCGACAGATAGTGCGAGCCGCGTTTCGCTTGACCGCGCAATGGCCAGCCGTGACCGTCGACTTATCGCGACGTAACAGCGGTCCTTGCGCGGATGCAAAAGCGGCCCGGGACAGTTCATCCCGGGCCGTCGTTCGTCATGACGGAGCCTTCGCAAGCGCCGCGACGCTATCCGCCGATATGCACTTGATACAGCGCTCCGGACGAAAGGCTGCAGGTGCCGATGCCCTGATACGGCGTGCTCATGCGGTACTCGCAGTTCATGTAGGTTCCACGCGGGCCGTAGGCGCTGGCGATGCCGCGGCGGCTGTCTCCTGCTGACGGCGACCGCGTCGCCTCGCCAACGAGAAGCTCGCCGCGATAGTCGAGCTCGAAGCGGCCTTTGCCCGTCATCATGTTGGTGACCGTTCCGGAAAGCATGCCGGTTTGCGTCGCCAGATCATTCGACGGATAGAGCCGGGCCTGCAACACGTTCGGCGCGGCCGCGTTGGCAGCGACGTATGCGCCGGTCTGCACGCTGGCAGCCGGATAAGCGGGCACGGGCGCTGCGGCGCCGCGCACCGCAGGATAGATTGGAGTGCCGTCGGGCGCGACCGGCACGACATAGCAGCCGGTCAAGGACACGGCGGCGAACGAGCTGGCAATCAATGCACGCATGGTGATTCGCAACATGGGGAGAGCTCCTGCACGCGGGAACATTCCCGCGCCGTCACCTTCGCCCGGAGGCAATCGGGGCGTCTAGCACGGCGTCGAAAGTCGCGCGGCACGCTACCAGGAGTCGCAGACAACGCTACCCGGACAGTCCAGAATCGAGCAAGCGGGTGATCGAACGCGATCCGCGATTTCGCTTCCGGCGAAGCGCGCCGGCTCCTTTGGCGGACCGTTACTACGCGCGTCGCCCGCGCTTGCCTGGTTTTGCTTCGGCGACAGACCCGGGATGCAGCAGTTGGCCGCCTGCGACCGGCGCACGGTTCTCGCGCCGCAAAGCGCGGAACGCGCGCGGCTCCCATGGCCGGATCGCCAGCAGCGCGCTGGTGCCGTGCCTCTCCTCCAGCGGCAGCGCCACATCGTCACGATGCAGCTCGGCGAAATCCGTGGCCAATTTCCGCATTTGCGTCTTCAGCTCGGCCAGAGATTTGTTGGACAGCATTCCGCTGACGAACACGAACAGCTGGTCGGGCCGGTCGAATGTGCTGCTCAGGTATTCGGCCTCGATTCGCGCCCTGAAGTAGCGCTGAAAGGGGCCGTCGGGCAGCCAGGAAAAGGTGCGGCTGACCAGAGGCTTGATGCGATTTCCCGGCTGCAACTCGATGATGCGCAAGCGGTCGAGCCGAGTCAGATATTTGACGCACTCGACGCGCGTCAGGCTGTAGGCATCGATGATCTGCTCGATCGTCCAGTCGCCTACCGCGCATAGCGCCACGAGGAAGAGTTTGGGATCGGAGACGATCGCTTTTTCCTGCTCGACGGTGAGCTGCGTCACTCCGGAATGCTCGTCGGCCAGCGCCCTCGCCAGGTCGCCGAAGTCGATGCCGACCACGCGGCAGACGTCCTCGAGCCGCTGCAAGGTGAAGTCGCGGCGCGAGAACATGCGCTTGACGCTCGCCTCGCTCAAGCCCAATCCGGCCGCGACTTTGGCGTAGGTGACGCCGTGCGCCTTGAGCAAGCGCTTCAGCGCGTCGACGAGAGTGGAGGCGTGCACGATGTTTGCTTGAAGACGGCGGACTCTCTGCAGCGAACCGAAGACCCTTCCACGACCGAGCGCGCGATCCTGTTGCGGCGCTTATTGCGGTGCTTTCACCGCCGCGGGAGTGGCGCCTTTCGGCCCCGTCAGCTCGCTGCGGACTTCCCGCAGCTTAGTCTTGACCTTGGCGGCATTCTCGCTGCCCATGCGGAGCATGATCTTCTGTCCCGCGGAGCGCGCTTCGAGCTCCGGATCCGCGTACTGGTACAGGACCTTGGGCTGGACTACCTGCAGTGGGTCCTTCAATTCCGGCGCAGCGAGCAAATCATCGATGGCCTCGATCAGCCGATCGTTGAAGTATCCCTTGGGATAGCCAAGGTCGCGATAGTCCTGCTGTATCAGCGGATAGAAATGCACGTAGGCCTGGACGAGGTTCTTGGCGTCGATCGCTTCCGCGATCTGCACATAAGGCGTGTAACGCGAAGCGTTGTCGGCGCCGATCGAAACATTGGCGTCGATCGCCGAGGTGGCCAGCGGACCCGCGATCGGCTTGACCGGAAGGTTGCGCGACGGCAAGGCCTTGCGCGGAAGATTGTCGACGGTGGTGACGAAGCGATGGATGATCGCATCCTCGTAGAAGACCTTGCCCAGCGACGCGGCGCCGAATAGCTCCGCGAGCGTGTTCTGCATAGTCGTATCGCTCACCATAAGCGCGGGCAGCGGCTTGGTATCCGGAGTCTGCGGCGCCGCGCCTTGCGCATCCTCGATCGGATGGCGAATGGGTGGCGGGCCTTCGACAGCTGCCGGCGTCTGGTTCGCGGGCGGCGTGACGATCACCGTTTTCTGCGACTCGTTTTGCCGCCACAGATAGAAAAATACCGCGCCTGCCGCCAGCACCATCAACAGCACCAGCAGGACCATCGGACTATTCCGTGGCGCGGGGGCGCGGACCAAGTCACGACGGTCCTCCGGCGGCAAGGTCGCGTCGGTTTCGCGATCGAGCTCGGCGTCGATTCGGGGTTCGGCGCGCTCAGTGCGCCTGGTGGGTTCTGTCGCCATGCTTGGCTCCTGGATCCGAAACGTCGAGCTTCACAAGGAAGAACGATGATTCGCGCAAGAAAGGCTTAGGCCGCGCACGGAGACGTAAGTTCGAGCGCATCACATCGAAGCGGCGTCGAGCTTCACGTCCGCTGCACGCCACGCACGCTCGAAACGCGCCTGCACTTTTTTTGGCTCCTCGGCACGTCCTTCGGCAATCAGCGCGGCGTGCAGGCCGAACAAGGCGCGGCCGCTCTCGGGATTGTGCGCAAGATCGTCGCGAAAGGTCTTTTCCGCGCCGGCGGCGTCGCCCGAGCGCATCATCGCCGCGCCGAGTGCCTCCCGCGAAGGCAGATACCACGCCGCAGGCTCGTCGTAAGCGAGAGCATCCTCGGCAGCTACCGCATCGCGCAAATAAGCGATCGCCTCCGTGAAGTTGCCGCGCATCATTGCAATTCGCCCGTCCAGATACGGACGCGCGATGGCGACAAGCTGGCCGGCGTTGTTGTTGCCCAGTGGGAGCGTCTTCGGAAGGCTTTCTGTCGCATCGATGAATTTCGAGCGCTCGGCCGCGGCGTCGACGAGGCGGCCCTTGCCGGTCAGCGCCAGCGTGCGGGCGAAGTGCCACACCGCGTCGCTGATCGGCGCTTCGAAAGCCGGCTCGGGCAGCGCGAGAATTTCGTCCCAGCGCCCGAACTTCGCCAGCACCATGGCGGGCGTATACAGAAATTCGTCCAGCGGCGGTATTTCCTTGATCATCGGCGCCACGTGCGCGTAAAGCTTGTTGGCGGTCGCGATCGCTTGCGCGTAATTGCCGACAATGGCATTGCAGATGGCGAGAAAGTGCAGATTATGGCCGTAGTACGCGACCAGATAGACGGATTTTGCTCCGGACGCGGCGAGGCGCTCGTCGGCACGCGCCGCGGCCTCGTTGACCCGGATGGCGTCGATGTAGTTGCCGGTGCGAATGTAGATGTGCGCCGGCATGTGCACCAGGTGTCCCGCCGACGGCGCCAGGCTTTCCAGCCTCTTCGCCGCCGCGAGCGCTTTTTCCGGATGCGGCGATGCCTCGATCGCGTGCACGTAATAGTGGAGCGCGCCGATATGATCCGGCTGCTGCGCTATTGCGCGCTCCAGCACCTTGACCAGCTCCACCGTCCCTTCGGTCGGCGTGCCGTCCGGCGACCACAGCTTCCAGGGATGCAGATCCATCAGGCTTTCCGCGTAGAGCACCGATGCATCGGTATCCTACGGATGGCGCCGCGCGAGCTCTTTCATCGCGTCTTTGTAGGCAAGCTGCAGGGGAGTCTGGTCGGCGTCCGCCGTGGCACTGTAGCGCGTGGACAGCGCAGCGATATAGTCGCGCTCGAGCAGCGAGGCCTTCGCCTTCAGGGCTATTGCCTTTTGAAGCTCCGCGTACGCGACCCTGTGCGCGCTGGCGTCCATCGGCTGGTTGATGTTGGGTCCGAGCGCGAGCGCAATCCCCCAGTGCGCCATCGCGAGATCCGGATCGAGTTCCAGCGCGCGCTGGAAGGACTCGATCGCGGCTTCGTGATTGAACGCGAAAACGAGTCTCAGGCCCTGGTCGAAGAACGCCTGAGCCTCGCGGTTGCGCGTGGAGACGGGGTGGTGTAGCCGGCTCAGCCCGGCATCGGGCGCCTTCGGCGACGAGGCGGCCGGTGCGTCGTGGGCGAGCGCGGATGCGAACCCAAGGAGCGCGAACAAGAAGGCCGAGAGCGCGATGCGGAGCAATGTCGATCGTTCTTTGAGCGCGATCGAGCGGAAAGTCGCTGATGTGGCCGCAGTCGGATCCGCGGCCGACACCGTGCGGCGCGGGCGATGAATGGCGATTATCCGACGCACCGCGGCCTAGGTAATTTGCAATCCGATGCCGAACGTCGCAGCGTATCCCTGCGCGTCCGGCACCGCATCGAGCAGCAACTGGCGGCCGCCATCGCGAAAAAGGAAATCGTCCGAGTTGCGCATCGAGCGCCGCCTTCCCGCCGCGTACGAGTCGAATGCATAAACGCGATCGGTGAGCGCGTCGTCAAAATACAATTGCGACGTGAACTCGTACGCGATTGCCGAAGGCGCGCCGGTGCGGATCTTGAAATGCACGTGCACCGCGCGGCCGCCGTACCACCCGGGATAAATGGTCAGGAAGCGCGCGGTCCCGGCCGCATCGGTCCGCTGGTAGCCGCGCAGGAATCCCTCGCCGTCGCCGGACGAGCCGCCGCGGCCGCGCGTATCGGAATAGCGGCCAGTGGCGTCGCAATGCCAGACGTCGACCTGAGCGCCGGCGAGCGGCGCGCAACTCGCCCCGGTCATGCGCGAAACATTGAATGCCAGCCGCAGCGGAACCCCGGGCTTGACCGCGCCGGAGCGCGGAGTGGAGCGGATGTCCGAACGATCGAGGTTCTCTTCGACGAAAAATGGCCCCTCGGTCTGCGCCGGTCGCACTATGCATGCGGGCGCCGCGGGGGCCGCCGCACGAACAGGCCGCGTGCGCGCCAACAGCACGGCACCCGACGCGCCGATCAGCGCAAGCGCCTCGCGGCGGCTAAAGGCTTTGTCAGACACGATGCCTGGAGTGGATGCCGGATGAGCGGAGCCGCGCATATGCCCCCCTGATGATGCGAAAGCGCGGTATCGCGCGAAGCCAAGGGAAATGATGCCCCTTCGCGGCCTCGCTCGCAAGAGCGCCGTCCCGGCGCGCGCGTGTCGCCAGTGCAGGACGCGCGCGATGCCGCCAAGTCGTGGCAGAATCCGGTGATGAACCTGGCCGGCATTACCTTGCGGGTCGCTCGCCGAAGCGACGCGCCGACGCTCGCGGCGATGTCGCGCGACCTGATCGAAAGCGGGCTCGGCTGGCATTACCGCACCGAGCGCATCGGGCAGCTGGTCGGCAATGCCGATACGGCGTCGGTGGTGGCGTGCGAAAACGCCCGCACGACGGGTTTTGCCATCATGACCCTTGGTGAAGAACGCGCTCATCTGGTGCTGCTTGCCGTGCGCGCCGATTACCATCGCGGCGGTATCGGGCGGCGGATGGCGCAATGGCTGGTCGAGTCCGCCATGACGGCGGGCATCGCCACGCTGCATGTCGAATTGCGCGCGGAGAACAAAGGAGCGTACAAGTTTTACCGCGCGCTCGGCTTCGAACAAACGCTTCGCGTCGCGGGCTACTATCGCGGACGCGAAACCGCGATCCGGATGATGCGCCTGCTGCGCATGCCGGGACTCGTGACGCTGCCGTGGCGGCCGCCGACGCTCGACAAGCGATGATCGAATCGAAATGAGAGCCAGGACATGAGCGCCAGGACATGAGCACCGCATCGCAATTTGCGCGCTTCGGCAGCGGCAAGTCGGTGCGCCGGGTCGAGGATCAAAGCCTGCTGACCGGGACCGGTGTTTTTGTCGACGACGTCTCGCTTCCGGGCCAGGCGTACGTCTGTTTTCTGCGCTCGCCGTATCCGCACGCGCGGATTGCCGCCATCGACACGGCCGCGGCGTCGGCGATGTCAGGTGTCGTCGCCATAGTGACCGGGGCCGAGCTCGTCGCGGCCGGCGTCAAGCCGCTGCCCTTGTCGGCCGATTTCAGGCGCGGCGATGGTTCTCCAACCGCGTCGCCACCGCGTCACGCGCTCGCCGTCGACACCGTTCGTTTCGTCGGCGAAGCGGTGGCCGCGGTGATCGCGCAAAGCTCCGCGGAAGCGCGCGAGGCGGCGGACGCGATCGATGTCCGGTACGAGGCGCTGGCTATGGTGTCCGACCTCGATGACGCCGTGGCCGCCGGCGCGCCGCTGGTGTGGCCTGCGGCGACCGGCAACGTCGCCGCCGAGATACGGCACGGCGACGCGGCCGCGGCAACATCGGCGTTCGAGAAGGCGGCACACATCGTGTCGCTCGACCTCGTCAACCAGCGCATCGCACCGTCGCCGATCGAGCCACGCGCGATACTTGCGAGCTTCGACAGCGCGACCGGCCGCATTACGCTACGCGTCAGCTGCCAGACCCCGACCGGGCTGCGCGACGCCCTGTGCGCGGAAGTGCTCGGCATTGCCAACGACAAGGTCCGCGTCCTGGTCGGCGACGTCGGCGGCGGCTTTGGCATGAAGACCGGCCTCTACCCCGAGGACGTCGTCCTCGCCTTTTGCGCGCGCAAATTCGAGCGGCCGCTGAAGTGGTGCGCCGATCGCATGGAGGAATTCCTCGCCGCGACGCACGGCCGCGATATCGCGAGCAAGGCCGAGCTCGCGCTCGACGTGTCGGGAAGGATTCTTGCGCTGCGCGTGGACTCGCGCGCCAATATGGGCGCGTTCGCGACACCCGCAGGCGTCGTGATCCAGCTGATGATCGGGCCCTGGGTGTCGACCAGCATCTACGACATCGGCACCATCGACATTCGCGTCAAGGCCATCCTGACGAATACCGCACCGACCAGCGCTTACCGCGGCGCGGGGCGGCCCGAGGCCATCTACATCATCGAGCGCCTGATGGACGCGGCGGCGCGCCGGACCGGCATCGACCAGGTCGAGCTGCGCCGGCGCAACATGATCCGCCCCGGGCAGATGCCGTACACCAACGCGATGGCCAAGACCTACGACAGCGGGCAGTTCGAGCTGGTGATGAACAAGGCCGTGGCGCTCGCCGACTGGGCGGGCTTCGATGCGCGCGCGACCGAGGCGAAGAAACGCGGACGCTGGCGAGGCCGCGGCATGGCCGCGTTTCTCGAATGGACCGGCGCCGACGTGTTCGAGGAGCGCGTCACGGTGAGCGTTGCCGCGGACGAAAAAGGCGACGGCGAGATCGAGATCTTCTCCGCGCTGCAGGGTATGGGACAAGGCCTCCTGACCACATTCGCGCAAGTGGCGGTCGACGTCTTCGGGGTGCCGATCGACAAGATCAGGATCGTGCTCGGCGACACCGACCGCGGGCAGGGCTTCGGCAGCGCCGGGTCGCGCTCGCTCTTTGTCGGCGGATCCGCGGTGCGCGTCGGCGCCGAGCGCACGGTCGACAAGGCCAAAGCCATGGCGGCCGATGAGATGGAGGCCGCGGCAGGCGACATCGAATATCGCGACGGCGTATTCACCATCGCCGGCACCGATCGCAGCGTCGGATTGTTCGAGCTCGCGCGCCGGCAGCCGCAGCAACGCATCGTGCTCGACTCGACGAGCTCCGTCGCCGGACCGACGTGGCCCAACGGCTGCCACATCTGCGAAGTCGAAATCGATCCGGAGACGGGCGCGGTCGAGGTCGTGGCCTACTGGTCGGTCAACGACGTCGGCCGCGTCGTCAACCCGATGATCGTCATCGGCCAGCTCGAGGGCGGCGCGGCGCAGGGCATCGGACAGGCTTTGTGCGAGCGATTCGTCTACGACCGCGAATCGGGCCAGGCGCTATCGGCGACCTTTCTCGACTACGCGCTGCCGCACGCGGCGATGATCGAGCACTTCGACATGACGATGGACGAATCGACGCCGTGCCTGAACAACGCGATGGGCGTCAAAGGCGTCGGCGAGCTCGGAACGATCGGCGCCACGCCGGCGGTTGTCAACGCGGTGATGGACGCGCTCAAGCGCGGCGACCCCGAAGGCGCAAGCGCTCGCGCGGACGCGCTGCAGATGCCGCTGACCTCCGAGCGCGTCTGGCGCGCGATTCACGGCTAGCGCTCGCGGCGACCGCGCGTCGTCGCCATTCGTAACGGAAGCTAGAGCGCTTGCATCACGACGCGCGAGCGCTCGTCGTGCATCGTCTTCACCAGCAGCTTGAGCAGCGCGTAGACTGCGCGCGTCGCGGGCGTCGGCGTGGCGGTCAGCTCGCCCAGCTCGATCACCGATCCGATCAGCGCGTCGACTTCGACCGCGCGTCCTGCTTCGACGTCCTGCAGCGTGGAAGTCTTGTGCTTGCCGACCTTCGCGGCGCCTTCGATGCGCTTCTCCAGCGGCACGCGAAACGTCACGCCGAGCTTCTCGGCGACGGCTTGTGCCTCGCGCATCATGTCCGCGGCGAGCTCACGCGTCGCGGGCTCCTGGCAGATGTCGACCAGCGTCGCATGGGTGAGCGCGCTGATCGGATTGAAGCTCATGTTGCCCCACAGCTTGAGCCAGATTTCGGAGCGGATGTCGTTGAGCACCGGTGCTTTGAGCCCCGCGCCGACCAGCGCCGCCGACACACTCTTGACGCGCTCGCTTTCGACGCCGTCCAGTTCCCCGACCGGAAAGCGATCGCCCTCGAGAAGCTTCACGACGCCGGGCGCGATGATTTCACCCGCGGGATACACGACGCAGCCGATGAGGCGCCGCGATGCGATGTTCTGCTCGATGATGCCGCCAGGATCGGCGGTCTTGAGACGGTACCCGGCGAGCGGGCCGACGAAATTCTGAAAGTACCACCACGGCAGACCGTTCTGGATCGGCACCACGATGGTGTCGTCCGTGAACAGCGCACGCATCTGCGGCGCCACCGCTTCGACGACGTAGGCCTTCAGCGCCAGGAAGACGAGGTCCTGCGGTCCCGCGTCGGCGCAGCTCGACACGGCGCGCAAGTCTTTCGCAAGCTCCTCGACGCCGTCGGGGCGAATGAGCTTGAGCCCATTGGTCCGGATCGCCTCCAGATGCGGGCCCTGATCCACCACGGTGACGTCTTGGCCCGAGAGCGCGAGACGAACGGCAAGCACGCCGCCGATCGCACCCGCGCCGATAACAGCAATTTTCATTTTCTCCTCCTGCAGGTGCGGTCTTCGCGAGCTTTCTTCTGATCGAGGAGGCTTCGTCAATGCCGCAATCTATTGAGTTACAAAGGTGCCTGTTGGCCCTTACCCCATTGTCGTCATTCCCGCTCATTTTCGTAACTGAGCGGGAATCCAGCGTCTTTCGTGCGAACGCCACTGGGTCCTCGCTTTCGCGGGGACGACGAGCTACTTCCGTTACGAATCGTACTGGTTCGTCAGCGTTCCAATGCCATCGATAACAATGCTGACCGTGCTGCCCGGCTTCATCGATCCGACGCCGACCGAGGTGCCGCAGGCAATGACGTCTCCCGCCTCCAGTGTCATGTCTTGCGAGATGAGGCTCACCAGTTTGCCCGGCGCAAAGATGATATCGCCAAGCGGGTAGTTCTGCCGCTCCTGCCCGTTGAGGATCGTCCTGACGACCAGCGCGGCGGGGTCCACATCGGTCGCGATTACGGGGCCGAATGCGCCAAAGGTGTCGAAACCCTTGGCGCGGGTCCATTGCGCGAAACCCGGATCCTTGCTGAAAATATCGATCGCGGTGACGTCGTTGATGCACGTGTATCCGAAAATGAAACTTGTCGCATTGGCCTCTGACACCGCGCTGCAGCGCTTGCCAATGACGATACCGAGCTCGCCTTCGTAAATCACCTTGCCGGTGTAGGATTTGGGAGCGCGAATCGTTTCGCCGCCGGCGAGAAACGAGTTGTTGGCCTTCAAAAAATAAAGCGGCTCGGCGGGCACGGGGTGATTGAGCTTGGTGACGAGTGCGCGATAGTTGTCGACCAGCGCCACCATCTTGCTCGGTATTGTCGGCGTCAGCAGCCGCGCCGAGCTGAGCGGGATCGACCTCCCGGTCGGCTTCGCATCGGCGAACATGTCGCCTTCGTGCAGCAGAACCGTTTCGCCGTCGACGGTGCCGAAGGCTTCTCCTCCATCGTGGATGATGCGTGCCCAGAGCGTCATGAATTCCCCTTGTTGGAGCCTAGTTGATCTTGAGCCGTCTCGCGGCCAGTGCGTATCCGCCGGCTGCGCCGTCGACGAAGTGGACGTGACTGCTCTCCGAAATCGACGGCACGATGCAGGTCATGATGGCCGACGGCTGCCGGTGCAGGCCGAAGCGCGCGACCTTGTCGAGCTCCGCCTTCGCGAGCCGCTGCTCGATTCTATCGGCGAGCGCGGGCGTGCAATCGAGCGTCATGCGCAGATTGTCGTCGAACTTGCGGAAGTCCGAGTTCTCGACCACCTCGCGCCGATAGACCGTGGGATCGAAACCGCCGACCCGAACGCCGAGACGCATGATCATGAACGCGAGCAGCGTGCCCGCGCTCAAGCGAAGCCGGCGCATGAAAAGGCGCTCGCCGCTTTTGCGCGACGCGCGCGCCTCGAGATCCAGTCCCGGCGGCGGCCAGCCGACGCCGGGAGCGCCTTCCGGAACCGGCCGCGCGACTTCGGTGCTGCTCTCGAGCTCGGCCAGCAGCTCTTCGACCAGCTTTCGAAACGCCGGGTCGCCATTGGTGACCGGCGCCACGACCAGCGAAAGGATCAGCCCGTGCGACGCGGGGATATCGTTCCAGCGGCACGACAGGCCGGTGAGGTCGGGGCGCGTTCCCGGCGCCGCGGGCGGAACGGCAAAGCGCCCCTCCTTCATCGCCCGATCGGCCCAGGCGAGTCCGCCGCCGGAGAACATGGCGTAGGAAACGTTCTTCGATGGCGCGAATCGGGCCACGCTGACGTTGAGGCCCTGCTCTTTCACGACCGAAACGGGAACCAGCGCGACACGAAGCTCGAGCTGCAGATCGTCGCGCGTCCAGGCCGCCGTCGCGGCGAGCGCATCGCGCGCCAGCGCCTCGTCCTTGCCGGAGACAGCGAAGCTCGCGCCGTCTCCGCCGAAAACGAATGGAAACTTGCGGCCTCCAAGCGCGTTCGACACCGCGGCGATGACCGACGCGCCCGCCGTGTTCACCGCCTTGTACCGTCCCTCTTCGATTGCTTGGGTGGAGCTGACGACGTCGGTCAGGCCCAGCACCCAATCGTCCGGCAGCGGTTGATATCGCGCCGGATCCATGATGCTTGCGAACCCGTCGAAGATCGGCAGGCTGGCGTAGTAATCGGCGTCGTCTCGCATCGCTGGACGCTACTTCAACTGCAACGCCTTTCGTGCATGGGCGTGGAGCGCCTCGGCCATCGCGGCCGGCTCACGCACGGCGGGCCATTCGACTTCGAGCTCGTGTTCGCGCTGGCCCGGGCCGGCACGAAGCTCGCCCACCGGCGCGCCTGCTCCCGCGCCGGATGGGCGCGGATAGGGCGCGAAGATTCCGATTAGGCGGCCGGCTTCGCTGATCACCCGAACGCGTCGAGTCTCGCTCATTGCCAGTCTCCGATGTTGAGGTCGTAGCCGATGGTGCCCGCGCCCAGGTTGGTGACCCGCACCGTATAGACGATGCGCGTCGCCTCGCCGCCGTCGCGTCCCGTCACGCCGGGGTGCGAAGTGGCGAGCTCGACGTTGATCTGGTCCTGCAGAATATTCGGCGACGCGACTGTCGGGCCGACGTCAGAAAAAGGCGAATAGCTATATTCCCAATAATGAGTTGCCCCGGCGACGATGAATGTCAGGCCGCCTACACCTCGCCACATTGCCATGGTGTTCTCCGAAACTGATGGAACGGAAAGTATACAAGGGCACGGCGGAGACCTGCACGCGAGGCGAGCGCCTCGCAAATGGATTGTTGGAGGCGCCTATGCCAACATAAGCGCCATGTCGGCATCGCTTTTACGGGAAAACAAATGCTCAGGCTCGTAGTCGCCGTTGCAGCTCTTGCATTCCTCGGATCCTGTTCGACGACGCCGATGGCGCCGGACAAGAATGCCGATAGCAGCGTTGCCGCCGCGATCGCGGATCTGGCCCCGAGCGGCACGCTGCGGGCGGCGATCAACTTCGGCAACCCGGTGTTGGCGGTCAAGGATGCGTCGACGGGCGAGGCGCGCGGCGTCTCCGTCGATCTCGCGCGAGAGCTTGGACGGCGGCTCGGGGTGCCCGTCGAGCTGGTCACCTTCGACGCCGCCGGCAAGGTTACCGATGCGCTCAAGTCCGGCGCATGGAATGTCGCTTTTCTCGCCATCGACCCGGTTCGCGCCGCGGAGATCAGCTACACCCCGCCCTATGTTGTCATCGAAGGCAGGTACCTCGTTCCCCGCGATTCGCTGATCCGCAGCAACGCCGACGTCGATCGCCCTGGCGTACGCGTCGCGGTCGCCACCGGCAGCGTTTACGATTTGTACCTGTCGCGGGAGTTCAAGCAGGCGACGCTCGTGCGCACGCCGGTGTCAGCCGAAGTGGCGGACATGTTCATCGCGCAGAAGCTCGAAGTCCGCGCCGGCGTGAAGCAGCAACTCGAGGCGGATTCGGCGCGCATTCCCGGATTGCGACTGCTCGAGGGCCGGTTCATGGTGATCAACCAGGCCATGGCGACGCCGCGGGGTCGCGACGCCGGCGTAAGGTATCTGCGCCAGTTCATCGAGACGATGAAGGCGTCCGGCTTCGTCGCCGCCTCGCTCGCGCGGAACCATGTCGAGGGCGTTGCGGTAGCCCCGGCGGGAGACCCTCGCTAGCGAGGGCCGGAGCGTTGGCGTCCGCTTTCGCGCATGGCCGGGCCGGGAACGCCTGCCGCAGAAGCAGATGCGCTGTTTCGGCTTGCGACGGGACAAAGGTGCGCCATCCGTCCATGAATAATCATGGCGCGCGATGATGGATTTGCACGCGCGCGGGAAGGGGAGTCCGCGATAGCCTGCAGATGCCGGGCAAGAAAGCACGGGAGGCATTGTGGAAAACATACATGCGCATCCAGCACAGGAACGAATCGCCATCGTGTCGGGCCGCCCATTCACGCGACGTAGGTGGCCATTGAAGGCGGTCGCAGGTGACAGTCAGCATTGTCGCGCGGTGGAACTGGAAATCGTTCCCGATGCGATCCGCGAATTCATCAGCGCGCATCGCGTCGGCGCGAAAAGCCTGGTCGCGGCCGCGCGCTAGGCTCGTATCCGATGGTTGCCGGATACGCAGCGGCAGCGCATAGTGGCGCAGATCGGCGGCTGCGATGGCCTGTTGCGGAATCAGATTCGCCACGGAAGGGCCCGGCCGCAGTTTTGGACTCACCTTGGGAGAGGATCATGTCGGTTCGCTGGATTTTTCCTGTACTCATGGCGGTGCTGGCCTGCGGCTGCACATCGCTGCAGATCTCGCCGCGAGACGGCGACATTGTCGGCGGCAGCCAGGCCCGAGTGCCGGTGACGATTCAACTCACCTGGCCCAGCGGCGGCCTCGGCATGGGGCCGCTCGTCTGGGTGGATGACGCGAGGATTCAGCGGTCCGCGCTCACGTTCACCAGCTCGGGCGCGAGCACAACGGTCGACTTGGCGCCGGGATCGCATTCGGTACGGGTTCGCACCGCCCAGCTTTGCTGGATATGCGTCGGCGGAGTCGGCGAATTCGACTATACGCGCCGGTTTTTTGTCAGCACTTCCGCGCCGGTGGTTTCACTGAGCCTGACGCCGACTTTGATGGCGAGGGCCGCCGCCGAATAGCAATCCGTTGGCTATCCGGCGGCAGCGCTCTCCGCCGAAGTAGACGCCGACGCCGTCAGCGCGCGCACATCCGCCGCGCCCGCCAGCGTCGCGCATTGCTCGATCACCCGCCCGGCGCGCGCACTGCCCAGCACCGGGTCGACCAGGCCGTGAAACTTTCGCTGCAGGTCGGCGTCGCTCATCGGACGCTCGACGCTGCCGATTGCATGCTCGACCAATACGTGGAGCTTGCGGCCATCCTTGCAAGTAATGGTCACGTCCGCGGCGGCTTCGTCTATCGCGTCGTCGGCGCGCGCCTTGATGCGATCGCGCAGCGCAATCACGTCCGCCCTTGCGACCACTTCATCCGAGAAAGCGTGTTCGCCGACTTCGCCGAAGATGATGCCCGCCGCGCAGGCGTGGTAGACGCTGAACTTCGCCTCGAGGCCGGTGCGCGGTGCGGTCTTTCCGGTCAGCTCCAGCACCAGCGAATGCACCTTGAGTTCGATGCGCTCGATGTCGTCGATCGCCAGGCGGTTGGCGTCGCGCAGCTGCACGCAGCCGTCGATGCTCGGGTGAATCACGATTCCGCAGGCGTAGGGCTTATAGGTATTGAACGAAATCTCGAAACGCTTGCCGAGCTCCTCGGAGATTTTTTTCCAGTCGCACTTGGTCGAATACGTCTGCGCAAGCCCGCGCGGGGCTTCGATCGCGCGGCTCGATGACGTATAGCCCTGCTTCGCCATCAATGCCGACATCAGGCCGGCCCGCGCGGAGCCGCCGATGTGAAATGCCTTGGTCATCGAGCCGAACTGTTCGCGCACGCCGATGGGCTGCGATGCCGCGATGCCCAGCGCCATCGCGGTCTTGCCCGCGTCGAGTCCGAGCAGCCGCGCGCACGCCGCCGCCGCGCCCAGCATCCCGGTCGAGCCGGTGATGTGCCAGCCGCGGTCGTAATGCTCAGGGTAGATCATGTTGCCGACGCGGCACTCGACGTCGATGCCGAGAACCAGCGCATCGATGAATTGCCTTCCCGTCGCGCCGCAGTGCTCCGCGAGCGCCAGCGCTGCCGAGGCGACCGGCCCGGCGGGATGAATGATCGTCTTCAGATGCGTGTCGTCGAAATCGAAAGTGTGCGAGGTGATGCCGTTCAGCAGCGCGGCGCTGGCGATGTCGACGCGCTCGCGCCGGCCGAGAAGCGTCGCCTGCGCGGCAGGCGCGAGCTCCATGACCGCGGCGAGGGCCGCTTTGACGGTGGCGTGTTGCGATGCGCCGATCGCGCAGCCGACCCAGTTCAACAGGGTCCGATGCGCTTCCCTGTCGACGCTTTCGTCCCAGCCCTGCGACGGATGCCTGGCGACGAAGTCGGCCAGGATTTGCGTGACCGGCGGCGCATGCGCGTCGGCGCTTACGTTGGTGTTATGAGCCATGGATCTCCGTGTCCCGAACGCTCGCGTGAATCACTTCAGTCGCTGATCTCGATATTGCGCGCCTTGGCCAGCCGCGACCACTTGCCGATATCGTCGCGCATGTATTGGCCGAACTGCTCCGGCGACATCGGCATCGGCTCCAGCGCTTCGCTCGACAGCCGCTCGCGCAGGTCCGGGCTGGCGAGCAGCTTGTTGATTTCCTCGTTCAGGCGCTTGACGATCGGCGGCGGAATATTGGCCGGCCCGACGATGCCGTACCACTGCACGCCGTCGAATCCCTTGTAGCCCAGCTCCTCGAACGTCGGCACGTCCGGCAGCAACGGATGACGCTTCAGGCCGGTCACCGCCAGCGGCTTCATCTTGCCGGCCTTGATGTGCGGCAGCGCCGCGGCGAGCCCGGGAAAGAGCGCCTGCGTCTGGCCGCCGAGAATGTCGGTGATGGCAGGTCCGATGCCGCGATATGGAACGTGAACGATGTCGAGATCGGCCGCGACCTTGAGCTGCTCCATCGCCAGGTGGGTAAGTGTCCCGGGGCCCGACGATCCATACGAGAGCTTGCCGGGGTTCGCGCGCACGTAGGCGACGAATTCCTTCAGCGTACTGACGGGAACCGATGGCGGCACGATCAGGATGTTCGGGGTGCCGCCGACCATGGCAATGGGCGTGAAGTCCTTGATCGCGTCGTACGGCAGCTTTCGCACCGCGGGATTGGTGCCATGCGTGCCGACGTAGCCGACCATCAGCGTGTATCCGTCCGGCGCGGCGCGCGCGGTCATCATCGAACCGACGACACCGCCGCCGCCGCTCTGGTTGTCGACGACGATCGACTGCCCGAGCGCCTGTCCGAGCCGGTCGGCGATCGTGCGCGCGACAAGATCGACCCCGCCGCCGGGCTGCACCGGCGCGATGATCTTGATCGGCTTGTTCGGGTAGCCCGATTGCGCGAACGCGGGCGCCGCAAGCATCGCTGCGGCCGCGATGACCAGCGTCGTGGCCGATAGGTAAGAAACGATAGGCATCGTTGCAAGGCGGGGTCCGGTCGAGCGGTACATGGGGCCTCCTGTCGTTGACTTGTGGCCGAACGCGATTCCCGGACTCGCCGGAGCCTGCTCGAAAACGCGTGCCGCCGGGATTCGTGTTTTATCTTAACGCAATTGGGATTTGACGGCGTGGCGCCGGGCCTTCCTCGGTCGGCGCTCTCGCGCGTGCGTCCCGTCGGGGACGGATCGATCCGGACTGTCTGTGCGCTGTGCCGCGAGCAGCTACTTTCTTTGCATTTTCTGAGGGACAATCCCCGGCTGTGAAACATGTGGAGGCGGTCAATGAAGATCGTAATCAATCGTGCGCAGATCCTGTCGCAGATTCGCGCCAACATCGTAGCCATCTTCAGCATTATCGTTGCGCTTGCGGGCATGGGGTACAACACCTGGCGCAACGAGAAGACCGAAATCAACCACAGCGTGCGCATCGCCGCGTTCGAGACGCTCAAGAACCTCGGCGAAGCACAGATCGTGGTGGAATATCTGCACTTCCAGAAAGACCGCAAGCTCGGAGACCCGGTGCAGGGATACGGGCGCATGATCTACATTCGCGATCTCGCGCAGGTGCTGCCCGCCCCCGGACCCGCCGAGGCGGAGCGCCTGTGGGTGGCGTGGCGGGACAATGTCGACGGCCTCGGAACCAACGACGAGGCGATGGTCAAGATCACCGACGAGATGCAGCTGCTGCGCCTGACGACGCTGGAAATTCTGGGTGGCTTGCATTGACAATCACAGCGCGGCTTTTTGCGGAAGCTGTTGCCGGAATCCCATTCGTAGTAAATTGCGTTCGCTTGTCTGGCGCGGCGTAGCCGATCGGGCAGCTTTTCCCTGATAAGGCCTGCCCTCATGTGACTGCGAGCCCGCATGCCGCGGTTGCGGCTGCGTGAACCCGGGCCATTGCGAATCGTTAGTCTGTCTGGAGTACACCAGGTGTTGTCCGAACTCGTTTTGCCTCTCGAAGAGCGACTGAGCGCGTTGCCGCGCGAGGTTCTGAACAGCCTGCGCCGCGGCATCGAAAAAGAAAGCCTGCGCGTCCAGCCGGACGGCTTGCTCGCCAGCACGCCGCACCCGGCGGGGCTCGGTTCGGCGCTGACGCACCCGCACATCACGACCGACTTCAGCGAGTCGCAGGTAGAGCTCATCACCGGCGTGCATTCCGATGCCGACGCGTGCCTGAAAGAGCTCACCGAGATCCATCAGGTGGTCTACCGGGCGATCGGCGACGAGCTGCTGTGGGGCTCGAGCATGCCGTGCCGGTTGCCGGCGGAGGACAAGATCCCCCTCGGACGCTACGGCACCTCCAATGTCGGCCGCGCCAAGAGCGTGTACCGCATGGGGCTGTCGCATCGCTACGGCCGCCGGATGCAGACGATCTCGGGCATCCACTACAATTTTTCGCTTCCCCAGCCGCTTTCCAACGACGCGTATTTCGCGCTTATCCGCAATTTCCGGCGGCATTCGTGGCTTCTGCTCTATCTCTTCGGCGCGTCACCGGCGGTGTGCTCGACCTTCGTCGCCGGCCGCGAGCATGGACTCGAGCGGCTGAGCGGCGACACGCTGTATCTGCCGCACGCGACCTCGCTGCGCATGGGGCGGCTCGGATACCAGAGCGACGCGCAATCCTCGCTCGCGGTGAGCTATAACAGCCTCGAAAGCTACGTCGCCTCGCTGCAGGAGGCGCTGACGCAGCCGTATCCGGCGTACGAGGCGATCGGTATCCGCGAAGGCGATGACTATCGCCAGCTCGCCACCAGCCTGCTGCAGATCGAAAACGAATTCTACGGAACGATTCGTCCCAAGCGCGTGATCCGGCCGGGCGAGCGGCCTCTTCATGCGTTGCGCGATCGCGGCGTCGAGTACGTCGAAGTACGGCTGATGGACCTCGATCCGTTCCATTCCATAGGGATCGGTGCCAGCACCTTGCGCTTGCTCGATGTATTTCTGCTGCATTGCCTGCTTTCCGATAGCCCACCCGATACGCCGCAGGAAGTATCTGCCATCGTCGGCAACAAGCAGCGCGTTGCCTCGCGCGGTCGCGAGCGTGGCCTTTGTTTGACTAGAGAGAACCAGGAAGTCCCGCTTGCCGAGTGGGGCGGCGAGGTGCTTGCCGAGTGCGAGCAGATCGCTTCCGCGCTCGACGCGGCGACGGGCGGCCACTTGCATCGCGATGCGCTTGCCGAGGCGGTCGCCGCGCTCGGCGATCCCGCCTCGACGCCTTCCGCACGCGTCCTTCAGGCGATGGCG
>Ga0209839_10000078_pt1 | contig 41166 bp, 35 predicted proteins | sample OrgsoiDNA2013050_FD_185800 | JGI IMG/M metagenome (GOLD analysis project Ga0209839, IMG submission 185800) | Permafrost soil microbial communities from the Arctic, to analyse light accelerated degradation of dissolved organic matter (DOM) -... | ecosystem: Environmental > Terrestrial > Soil >... | reverse complement strand
CGCGTGCTGCGTGGGTGACAGCGCGGTGCTCTATAGGAAGGTCTCCTGAACATGACAGATACGACGCCCAGGCCGAGCGACCGCGGGCTGGCCCCCGGCTCCGAGATCACGCCCGAGCGCCCCGTGGTCGTGCTCGGGGGTGGACCCGCGGGATTGACCGCGGGATATCTGCTGGCCAAGCAGGGCAAGCCGGTGATCGTGCTCGAATCCACCGACCAGGTCGGCGGGATCGCGCGCACCGAGGTGCGCGACGGATACCGCTTTGACCTCGGTGGTCACCGCTTCTTCACCAAGGTCAAGGAGGTCGACGACCTCTGGCACGAGATCATGAAGGAGGAGTTCCTCAAGCGCCCGCGCCAATCGCGGATCTACTGGAACAAGAAGTTCCTCGAATATCCGCTGGACGGCATGGACGTGATCCGCAAGCTCGGCCCGGTCGAGCTTGCGCGCTGCGGCTTCTCGTACCTGTGGGCGGCGATCAGGCCCAAGGGGCGGGAGGAGACATTTGAGCAATGGGTCTCCAACCGCTTCGGCAAGCGCCTGTTCAACCTCTTCTTCAAGACCTACACCGAGAAGGTGTGGGGCGTCTCGACGTCGGAGCTGCGAGCCGAGTGGGCGGAGCAGCGGATCAAGGGCCTGTCGTTCTTCTCCGCCGCCAAGTCGGCCTTCTTCGGCAACCGTGGCAACAAGATCAAGTCGCTGATCTCGGAGTTCAACTATCCGCGCTATGGACCGGGCCAGATGTGGGAACAGATGACGGACGACATCCGCGCCCACGGAGGCGAGGTGCGGCTGAACGCGCCCGTGACCCGGCTGCGGATCGAGGGCGGCAAGGTGATCGAGGTGGTCGCCGGCGGCGAGACGCTGACGCCGTCGCACGTGATCTCCTCGCTGCCGCTGCGCACGACGGTGGGGATCGCCGACCCCGAGGCCCCGGTCGACGTCCGCGACGCCGCGCGCGGCCTGCGCTACCGCGACTTCCTCACCGTCGCGCTGGTGATCGAGAGCGAGGATCTGTTCCCCGACAACTGGATCTACATCCACGAGCCCGGCGTACAGGTCGGCCGGATCCAGAACTTCCGCTCCTGGAGCCCGTGGATGGTCCCGAATGACACGGACGCGTCGATCGGGATGGAGTACTTCTGCTTCGAGGGCGACGAACTCTGGAACATGGACGATGACGACCTGGTCAAGTTCGCCACCCGTGAGATCCAGCAACTCGGTCTGGCCAAGGCGGAGAAGGTCAAGTTCGGCTTCGCCGTGCGCGTGCACAAGGCGTATCCGATCTACGACGCCGAGTATCCCGACCGCATGGTCGAGATCCGCGGCTGGCTGGAGGGGATCGACAACCTGATCCAGGTCGGACGCAACGGCCTGCATCGGTACAACAACTCCGACCACTCCATGCTCACCTCGATGCGGGCGGTGGACAACATCCTGCTCAGCACGCATCACGACATCTGGGCCGTGAACGCCGAGAGCGTGTACCACGAAGAGGACGTCGAGGACGAGCAGCCCTATCGCAACCCGCCGTCGCCGCCGGCGATGGAGCAGCCGCTCGCATCGGAGCGGTAGGTGGCCGTGTCGCGGGTTGCGTGGGTGTCAGCGCTGGCCCTGATGCTCGCTGCTCCCTCCGCCGCCGCGGCGGCGACCGCCACGAGCCCGTTCGCTCCCGGGATCCCGGTTTCGCCGCCGCCGGCGCAAACGGCCACGACCCCGCCGGTGGTGATCTCCACCCCGGGGAGCACGTCGTCCGGAGGTCTGAGCGGAGGCGGCGCGGTGGCGATCGGGGTGGGCGCCATCGCCGTCCTCGGCGGGATCTGCTTCTTCATCTGGCGTGACGCCCGCCGCCGGGCCCCGATCCACCATCGCGCCACCGTGGCCTCCGGCGCCGACGGCGCGCGGCCCGGGCACAAGCCAAAGCCCAAGACGCGAAAGCTCAGCCGTGCTGAGCGCCGGCGGCGAAAGCGCGGCCGGGCGCGCTAGCGGAGATCCCGCGCCGCTCGCCGAAGCCGGGCTTGGCAAGCAGATGCTGGGCGACCTCGATGCGCCGCTCGGCAAATCCGCCCTGGCTGTAGCACAGGTAGAAGCCCCAGAGGCGGCGGAAGCGCTCGTCATATCCGAGCTCCTCGAGCCGCTCGGTCGCGGCCGCGAACCGCACTCGCCAGGCCGCGAGCGTGCGGACGTAGTGCATCGTCATGTCCTCGACATCGAGCGGCCGCATGTCGGTCTCTCGAGCGACGCAGCGATCGATCACCTCGAGCGAGGGCAGGCAGCCGCCGGGGAAGATCAGCGTGTTGGTGAAGCTTCGCCCGCCCTTCTCGACCTCGTAGGCGCGATCGTCGATCGTGATCGCCTGCAGCAGCATCGCTCCGTGCGGCGCGAGCAGCTCCGAGCAGCGCCGGAAGTAGGTGTCGAAGAACTGCCAGCCGACGGCTTCGATCATCTCGATCGAGACGAGCTTGTCGTAGGTGCCGCCCAGCTCGCGGTAATCCTGGAGCAGTACCGTGACCCGGTTCTCGAGCCGCGCAGCGCGAACGCGCCCGATGGCCAGGGCGTGCTGCTCACGGGAGATCGTCGTGGTCGTCACGCGGCAGCCGTAGGTGCGCGCGGCGTGAACCGCCAGTCCGCCCCAGCCGCTGCCGAGCTCGAGCAGATGGTCGTCGGGACGCAGCTCGAGCCTCCGGCACACGCGCTCGAGCTTGGCCACCGAGGCGTCGTACAGGGTCGAGTCCGGGGACTCGAACAGCCCGGCCGAGTAACTCATGGTGTCGTCGAGGAAGAGCGCGAACAGGTCGTTTCCGAGGTCGTAGTGAGCCGCGATCTGCCGGCGGCTGCGACCGATGGTGGGGGCGTGCACGCGGCGCGCGGTGCGCTGGACCGGGCTCCGGACGGGAGCGACCCACGCCCGCAGGCGATCGAGCCCATGGACGTTGCGGGCGGCGATCCGCGTCAGGACGACGAGATCGTCGCAGTCCCACCAGCCGTCACGATAGGAGGCCGCGAGCCCGAAGCTGCCGCGCAGGAAGGCCCTCCAGGCGCGCGGGTCCCGGATCGTCACCGTGGCCACGAGCGACGACGGCGTCCCGAGCACGACCTCGTTGCCCTCCTCGATGATGCGCAGTTCGCCGCCGTGGATCCTGCGCAGCGTCCCGATCACGATCGACCGTGCCAAGCGGGGACTCACCGTGCCGCCGCCTTCGGGTGGGGATGGGGACGGATGCCCTTGAGCCTCAGCCGCAGTGCCTCGGCGTAGATCGCGCCGCTCACCTTCATCGTCATCGGGGGGTGGCGGAGCAACAGCGCGGTGAGCGCCCGGCGGCTGATCGGCCGCCGCCGCAGCGCCAGCGTGGCGTCGAACACGCGCTCGCCGGAGCGATCCGCGCCGATCGAGACCTGCAGGCGGTCGAGCGGCTCGCCGATCCGCCAGTCGTACTGCATGTCCATGCCCCAGAACGGCGACACGTGCAGTTCCTTGCCATGACGGCTGTCGAGCGCTCTGGATACATATGCGTGTCGCTCACCCCAAGGCGTGTTGGTCACCTCAGCGACCACGAAGCCGACGTCCTCACCGGCCGCGTCGAAACAGTAGTAGAAGCTGACGGGGTTGAAGCAGTGCCCGAAGTAGCGCAGGTTGGTCAGGACTCGCACCGGCCCTTGCGGCCTCTCACCGGTCCGCCCCGCGACCAGCCGGCGCACCGACTCGTCGAGAGGAGTGGCCGGATCGCCGAGATAGTCGGCGCGGCGGAAGCGAGCGGGCGCCGGCCTGCGCGCCGACCACAGGGGATGGCCGTCGAACAGCTCGGGAAGCTCGCCCAGGTCGACGTACATCATGAACACCCGGTAACGGAACGAATGCTCGTGCGGGGTGTGCCGGCGGTGCCAGACCGCCCCCTCGTAGATGCAGCTCGCCCCGCTCACAGCCTTCCTCCCAACGGGTCGCAGGCCCTCATCGCGCTGAGCACTCCATCCTCGTGAAAGCCCCAACCCCAGTAGGCGCCACAGTAATGGATCCTGTCCGCGCCATCGATCTCGGCGCGCCTGGCCTGCGCCGCGACCCCCGCCCTGGTGTAGACGGGATGCTCGTAGGTCCAGCAACCAAGGACCGCGTCAGGATCGATCCGCTCGGTGAGGTTCAGCGTCACGCACAGCTCACGATCGGCCACCAGCGACTGCAGCCGGTTCATGTGGTAGGTGACCTTGCCGGCGCCGTCGCCCGCCCCGAGGTGGTAGTTCCAGCTCGCCCAGGCCGCGCGGCGGCGGGGCAACAGCGATGCATCCGTATGGAGCACGACGTCGTTGCGCTGGTAGGGGATCGAGCCGAGCACGTCGTGCTCGCGATCGGAGGCGTCGGTGAGCAGGCGAAGAGCCTGGTCGGAGTGCGTCGCGACGACCACGCGGTCGTAGCGCTCAGGCTCGCCATGTCGCGGAACCACCAGGATGTGGTCAGGCCGCCGGCTGATCGAGGCCACCGGGGTCGAGACCCGGATGCGCGCGCGAAACGGCCGCATCAGAGCTTCGACATATCGATGTGAGCCACCGGCCACCGTCCGCCACTTGGGCCGGTCGCGCAAGCTGAGCATGCCGTGGTTGGCGAAGAATTGGATCAGGAACCGGGCCGGGAAGGACCACATCTGATCCGGGTCGGACGACCACACGGCGGCCGCCTGGGGAACGATCAGCCGGTCGACGAAGGGCGCCGAATAGCGGCCCCGCTCGAGGTACTCCCGCAGGGACGGACCGTCGCCGTCGCCCGCCAGCAGCTCCCGCGCCTCCTGCTGAAAGCGCCGCACCTCGGCGAGCATGCGCAGGAAACGGGGTGAGACGAGATGGCGGCGATTCGCGAACAGGCCGTTGAGCGAGGTCGAGCTGTACTCGAACTCGCCGTCGGAGACGCTGAAGCTCATGTCACTTGGCTGCGTCGCGACTCCGAGCTTGGACAGCAGCCGCTCGAAGTTGGGGTAGTTCCGGTCGTTCAGGACGATGAAGCCCGTGTCGACGTCAAAGCTGCGGGTCTCGGTCTGAACGGGGACGGTGTGGGTGTGCCCGCCGATCCAATCCGCCGCCTCGAACACCGAGATCTCGTGCTCTCGGTGCAGCAGATGGGCGGCGACCAGGCCGGATACGCCGGCGCCGACGATTGCGATCTTCATGGGGCGGTCTCGCTCATGTCTCGAAGTGATCGGGCGCGCCGTTGGGCGGGCTCAGGGATTTATACGCAAGCGCACCGCGGAGGGTTCACCAAGACGAGCGGCACCGGAGGCCACTCGAATGACGGCGAATGAGCGAATCGGGGCGCGAGCTCGTCACAGCTCGCGGTCCGCGGTGCGGTCGGCGGCCGTGCGGTCGCGAGTGGAGCCCCGCCGGCGGTCCATGCTGGCGCGGCCATCGGCCGCGCGGATGCTGCCCTTGGCGCGCAACAGCTGGCGCTCCACGGTCCGCCGGGTCAGTCCATCACGGGCAGCCATCTCGGCGTAGCTGAAGCCCATCGCGTGCAGCCACAGCAGGCGCTGCTGACGCTCGGGCAGGTCCCGGATCCGCGCCAGCCGCTCTCGCTGCTCGAACAGGTCCTCGGGCCCGGGCGAACGCGACCGAAGGGCCGAGTCGTCGGTTCCCTCGAGCGCAGCGTCCAGCGACAGCTCGCGGTTCTCACGGCGGGTCAGCTTGAACGCCTCGCGGACCGCTGTCCTGGCCAGCCAGGACAGCGCCGCCTCGCGGCGGACGCGGTCCGCGTGGTGCACGAGCCGGATCCAGGCGAACGAGCACGCATCCTCGATCACCGGTTCTGGGGCGCGCACGTCCATCCGGACGATCTGCTCGAGCCGGCGCGACAGCGCGGCGTACAGGGCTCCGACGTCGCCGACGGTGTCGGAGCTGGCTGGGGTCGATGCGACGCGTTCCATGTACTCTAATTGAGACTAAGGTGATGCGATTTAATCTAGCAAAGACCAAACGCGCGTGCTAGGTTTATTATTGCTCACCTCGATTCACTGTCATGTCAGGAGGTCTCAATGGATCTATCGCTGGTATCCGTCGTTTCCCCGGCCGCCGCCGGCCAGACCGTCACCGCTCACCCGAGCCTCACCTCCCTGCCCGGGAGCAACGTGCTCCAGCAGCTCGTCAACGGCGCCGAGGCATGGGCGCTGGCGATCACCCTGCTCGGCGCGTTCGTGGGCGCTGGGCTGTGGGCCGTCGCTTCGCACTCGCACAACCACCACTACGCGGCGCGCGGGCGGATGGCGGCGCTGATCTCCGGGGCGGCAGCCCTGGTGGTGGGCGCCGCGCCCGGACTGGTGAACTTCTTCGAGCGCCTCGGCACGACTGCGCGGTAGTCGTGGGCGCTCTCCGAGGACAGCTCCAACCCCGATCGCGACGGCCGGCGCGCGCGGGACGCCCACGGCGCCGGCGGGCGGGCGCGGCAGCCATCGCGGTGGTTGCGTCGATCCTGGTGGTGGCCTGCGCGCCACCAGCCGCGCGGGCCAAGCTCGATCCGCTCGGGGCCGCGTGCGGAGCCGCCAAGCTCTTCAGCGGCATCGCCGGCAAGGCCTGCGGGGCGCTCCGCTCGCCCGGCAAGATCCTGAGTGCCGGCAAGAAGCTGGCGACGGGTCACGTCGGGAGCGCAGCGAAGACGCTGCTGGGCGGAGGGGGCTCCAGCGTGGGCACCGCTGTGGGGCTCGCAGCGCTCGGTGCCTGGGTGCTCGGTGGCGCCCGATTCGCGCTCGCTGAGACGGCAAAGGTGCTCGGGCAGACGACGAGCCCCCAGTTGGAGAGCACCTGGTTCTCCGCCGCCTACTGGCGAATGGCGGGGATCGCTGCGCTGCTCACGATGCCATTCCTGTTCGCGGCGGTGGTTCAGGCGGTCGCGCATTCCGACCCGGCGCTGCTGGCCCGAGCGGCTTTAGGTTACCTGCCGCTGGCCCTGGTCGCAGTGGGGATCGCGGCCCCGCTGACGATGCTGCTGCTGGCGGCGTCCGATCAGCTCTCCGCGGTGGTCTCCAGCGCGGCGGGTGGAGACGGGACCCGGTTCCTGGCCAAGGCGGGCGGGATCGTCGGGGTTCTCGCGGTGTTCCGCGGATCGCCGTTCCTGGCCTTCCTCGTGGGCCTGCTCGCGGCGGCGGGCGCGTTGGTGCTGTGGCTGGAGCTGCTGATGCGCGAGGCCGCCGTCTACGTGGTCGTGCTGATGCTCCCACTCGCCTTTGCGGCGATGGTGTGGCCCTCGCGGCGGGTGTGGGCGATCCGAGCGATCGAGCTCCTGCTCGCGCTGGTAATGGCCAAGTTCGCGATCGTCGCGGTGCTGTCGCTCGGCGGCGCCGCCCTTGGTCACCGGGGCGGGAGCGGGATCGCCGGAGCCCTGGGCGGCGCCGTCCTCGTGATGATGGGCGCGTTCGCGCCGTGGGCCCTGTTGCGGTTGCTACCGGTGACCGAGCTGGCCAGCCGAGCGGCGGGACCGCTGCGCGGCGAGGCTCGCGCGTCCTTGCTCGCGGGAGAGGAAGCGGCCACGGCCTGGGCGACCCACGCGACCGGTTGGGCCGGTGGCGTGACCTCTTCCATGCGCCGCCAGGCCGGGGAGGTCGAGGTGTGGTCGCCGGAGAATGGGCCGCTGTCACCGGCGGCTCTGCCTGCCGGCGACAGCGCCGGCGACCGCGCCGGTGAGGGCGCCGGTGAGGGCGCCGGCGCCGGGTCGCCGCCGGGTGGCGCACTCGACGTTCACGGGGCAAACGCCGCGCCGGCGGCGCCGGGAGCCGAGGCTGCTCCGGGAGAGGAGGCCACGCCGGGGGCGGAAGCTGGGTCGGGGACCGAGGCCGCGATGGCCGAGCCGCCGGCTGCGCGGAGCCCACGCTCCGGTGGTCCGAGCCAGGTCCTCCCGGAGGCCTCCGTGGGCGCGCCGGCCGAGGCGCCCGCCGAGGCCGAGCCGCCGGCCGGCGACGATCCCCCGTGGCCGCCCAAGCTGCACGACCGCCCCCTGATCCTCGGTCTGAGCGCCTGGCCCCCACCCCCCGTGTGGGAGGGCGACGAGGCGACGGCTGGTGCCGAGGGCGCGCCCGATCCGAACCCGCACGAGGATGGCCCGGAGTGAGCGCGCAGCGGCTCACGTACCGTTTCGGGCCGCTGGACCGGCGCGGGATCCTCGGCCCGCTCCGGGCCGGCCAAGCGGTCGTGCTCGGTCTCGGGACGCTGCTGGCGATCGCGGTGGTCGACGGCGCCCCCAGCCCGCCCGGGGCACTCGCAGCCATGGTGCTCCTGGGCGCCGCAGGCGCGATCGCGTTCGTCCCGATCGCGTCACGCTCGCTGGTCGAATGGATGCCGATCGTGTGCCGATTCGCGGGGCGCCGGCTGCTCGGACGTGCGCGCGTTCGCTCTCCCGTCCCGGCCGCCGGGGTCGCGGGGCGCCGCCGGACTGCCTCCGCAGCGCTGGCCCTCGACCCGGCCGAGCCGGCGCCGCCTCCGGCGCTCGAGGGAGCGCGAATCGCCGAGATCACGTACCGGGAGCGGCCGCTCGGTGCGGTGTGCGAACGGGACGACCGGCTGTTGACCGCGGTGATCGCCTGCCGTGTGGTCACGTTCTCGCTGCTCGACCCCGAGGCCCAGGAGCGGCGGCTGGCCCGCTGGGGCTTGGTCCTCTCGGGCGCGGCCGGACCCGCGATCAGGAGAATTCAGTGGGTGGAGCGGACCGCTCCTGCTCAGGGAGATGAGCTCGCGCGCTGGCTCGCGGCCGAGCGCGATCCCGCAGTCCCCCTCCGCGGAACCCCGATGATCGAGTCCTACCTGGAGCTGATCGGGTCGACCACCAGGGCCACGCAGGACCACGAGATCCTGCTCGCCGTGCAGGTCGACGCGCGCCGAGTGCGAGACCGAAGTCGGGGCGCCGCGGCGCGGGCGCTGGTGGACGAAGCGGAGCGGGTGGCGACCGGACTCGAGGCAGCAGGAGTGACGGTCCTCGGCGCGCTCGGTCCGCGGCAGCTGGCGCGGGCGCTGAGGACCGCGTTTGATCCCTATTCGCGCGCTGAGTTGGCGGCGCTCGAGACCGCCGACCCGGCACGCGAGGGACTGGACGAGGCGAATGCGTGGCCGCTCGGCGCCGAGGAGGGCTGGGATCACTACCGCTGCGACGGAGCCCTGCACGCGACGTACTGGATCGGAGGCTGGCCACGAACCGAGGTGTCGCCCATGTTCATGGACGCCCTGCTCGGCGGCTCGAGCACGGTCCGCGCGGTCGCGGTCACGTTCGAGCCGATTTCCGCTGACCGCTCCCGGAGAGACGTCGAGGCTGCCGTCACGCGAGAGCGGGCGGATGTCGATCTGCGCCGGCGCTTCGGACAGTCGGAGACCGCGCGCCAGCGCCAGGCCCAGGAGGCGACGATGCGCCGTGAGTCGGAGATCGCGGCGGGACATGCCGAGGTTCGCCTCAGCGGCTTCGTCACGGTGTCCGGCCGGGACGCCGACGATCTCCGGCGGGCGAGCTCCGAGGTGCTGGAGCACGCCGCCCGGGCCCGGCTCGAGCTCCACAGCATGTATGGCCAGCAGGCGGACGCGTTCACGTTCACGCTGCCGCTGTGCCGAGGACTGGCATGACCCGGCTGCGGGCTTCGGGCGCCGAGCGACCCGGGCACCGGAGCACCACGCGGCACGCGCAGGCGATTCACCCGTTCACGGCCACCGGCGGTCTCGGGGCCAGCGGCGCCTTCATCGGACGCGACTCGAGCGGCGGGGCGTTCTGCTACGACCCGTGGTTCCTGTACGGCAACGGCGTCCTCGACGACCCCAACGCGATCGTGCTCGGGAAGCTCGGGCAGGGCAAGAGCGCACTGGTGAAGACGCTGTTGTGGCGGATGCTGCTGTTCGGCCGGCGCGCTTTCGTGCTCGACGTCAAACGGGAGTACGGCCCCCTCTGCGAGGCGGTCGGCAGCCGCCCGATCTCACTCGTGCCGGGCGCCGGCGTGCGACTCAACCCCCTTGCCTCTCGGCCCGAGGAGCACGCGCAGCTCGAGCTGCTGCGGGCGGTCGCGGTGACCGCGATCGGCGGCTCGCTGTCCCAGAGCGAGGCCGCCGCGCTGCGCGAGGCGCTGCACACGGTCAGAAGCCAAGGCCGCGAGGAGCCGACGCTGCCCGAGATCGCCGGCGTCCTGTTCAGCCCCACCGCCGAGATGGCGCAGCGGATGCGGACCACGCCGACGATCCTGGCCGCCGACGCGCGCCGGGCCGCGCTGGCGCTTCAGGATCTCTGCGAAGGCCCGCTTCGGGGCATGTTCGACGGCCCCACCTCCCCGGGGCTCGATCTCGAGAGCCGCCTCGTCGTCCTCGACCTGCACGCCGTCAAGGACTCCCCGGCAGTCGGCATCCTGATGGCGTGCGCAACGGCGTGGATGAGCGCGCTGCTGGCCCGCATGGCCGAACGGCCCGGACGCGAGCGGTTGATCAACGTCGCCGATGAGTCGTGGAAGATCGTCCAGCACACCGGGCTGGGCGAATGGTTCCAGTCCAACTTCAAGCTCGCCCGGCAGTTCGGCGTGATGAACCTGGTCGTGCTGCACAAGCTGGCCGATCTCCAGGCCGCGGGCGATGCGGGCTCGCGCGCCGCCCGGATCGCCGAGGGCCTGATCGCCGATGCTTCGACCCGCATCGTCTACCACCAGGACGAGAGCCAGGTGCCGCTGACACGAGCGCTGCTGGGCCTGTCCGAGAGCGAGGCACGATTGATCTCGATGTTGTCGGCCGGACAGGCGCTGTGGCGCGTGGGCGCTCGCTCGTTCGTGGTCCAGCACTACCGCTCGCGGCTCGAGAGCCGGCTCACCGACACCGACACCGGGATGCGGGCCGCGCCCGGACGGATCAGCCGCCGATGAGACCCGAACACGGCCGCGGGGGCGGCGAGGAGATGCTTCTGGCCGGAGCCGCGGCCTGCCTCGGCGTCGCTGCCTTCGTGTGGTTGTGGGGGCAGCTGGCCGGTGTCCTGTTCGGCGCCGGATGGCCTCACGTCACACCAGGACAGGTGCTCGCCATTCTCGCTCGCCTGCCGGCCCGGCTGGCGACCCCGCGCGCGGCGTGGCCACTCGCCGCCAGGGCCGATCTTCCGGGGCCCGCCGGCTTCTACGTGCTGCTGGCCCCACTGCTCGGGATCGTCGCCGGGACCGTGCTGGCCGCAGTCAGGCCGGCGCGACCGGGATCCCCCCGCGCACATGGCCCCGCGCGCTGGGCCGGTCCGGCGGACCTGCGTTCCCTGCGGCGCCGGCCCCGCGACGGCACTGGCCCCCGGCTGGCCCTGGGTCGGGCCCGGGGACGGCTGCTGCGAGCCGAGCGCCGCCATGCCCTGGTGGTGTTCGGCCCGCCCCAGGCGGGCAAGTCGGCGGGGCTGGCGGTTCCGGCGCTGCTCGAATGGGTCGGCCCGGTGGTCGCGTCGTCGATCAAGACTGACCTCCTGCAGGCTACGATCGAGCGACGCCGGTCGCTCGGCCCGGTGATGATCTTCGACCCGTTCGGGCTCAGCGACGGCCCGTCGCAGGCCTGGTCCCCGCTCCGTGCCGCGACCACCTGGGACGGCGCGCTAGAAGCGGCTTGGCGGCTCGCCTCGGCGGGCGAGCTCGATCAGCGCCGCGTGGACGGCGGCGAGTTCTGGGCGGTGGCCGCCGAGCAGCGCCTGGCGCCGCTCATGTTCGCGGCCGCGGGAACCGGCGGAGGGATGGAGCGCGTGCTGCGCTGGGCCTACGGCCAGGACACGCGCGAGCTGGGAGAGAGCCTACGGCGTGTGGCCGATCACGCCCCCGACGAGGCGCGGCTCGCCGATGCGCGCGCCGCATATGACTCGGCGAGGGCCTTCGAGTCCCAGGCCGACCGCACGCGGTCCTCGATCGAAGCCACCACGCAGGCGCTGCTGCGCGCGTATCGCTTCACCCGCGTCGCGCGCTCCGCCGCCACATCCGAGATCACTCCCGAGGCACTGCTTCAGAGCAACGCGACGCTCTACCTGGTGGGCGACGCCAAGGCATCGAAGCTGCTGCGCCCGATCTTCATCGCCCTGATCTCGGAGATCGTCGACCGGGCTTACGAGCTGGCCGCGCGCGGGGGCGGCCGGCTCGAGCGACCGTTGCTGCTGTGCCTGGATGAGGCCGGGAACATCGCTCCCCTGCCCAACCTGGCGGAGATCGCCTCGACGGCACCCAGCCACGACATCCAGCTGGTGTCGGTGTTCCACGATCTGGCCCAGGCGCGCCACCGCTACGGCCAGCAGGCCGAGACGGTCATCAACAGCCATCGAGCGAGGATGCTGCTGCCGGGCGTGGCCGACCTCGACACGCTGCGCTACTTCTCCGGACTGGCAGGCGAGACCGAGGTGCGCGACCTCACTCGGACCTCGGGCGCCGGCGGGAGCACCAGGTCGGTCACCCGCCGGGCCCGGGCGCTGGCGGCGCCGGAGGCGCTGCGACAGCTCGCGCCCGGACGCGCACTGCTGCTCTATGGGCGCCTCCCGCCAGTCGAGGTCCGCCTGAGGATGTGGTTCGAGGACCGGCGACTTCGCCGGCTGGCGCGGTCGTGAGCTTCGAGGACTTCGACGCTCCGCGCTGGGACGACTGGGACCCCGGCGGGCCCGGGGACCCCGATGCGCCGCGCTGGCCACTGGACTGGCGAGGCCTGTATCCGCGAGAGCGCTGGCTGTGGTTCGAGCGACTGTGGACCGACGCCTGCCGGCTGCGCGACCGCTATGGGCTGCCGCTGCGCTCGGGCTGGTGGGAGGCACCAGTGCAGGTCGAGGCGCTGGCCGCGCTGGCGGCGTGGACGGACCGCTACGACTCCGGTGAGTGGGACGACCCGCCCGGGAAGCTCGCGCTGCTGTTCGACCTCGAGCGGATCGCGGCGCTGCTGCGCGACGGCGGCGAGCCCTTCCATCCCGACCGCGACCGAGCGGTGTTCGCGCGGCACCTCGTCGATCTCGGCTGCCAGCCGCCGCCCCGAACCCGCGATCCCCGCTGAGCCGCCACAGCAGAGTCATGATCGCCGGCGGACTGTTACGCACTAAAGCGGAGTGTTCGGAATTGGAGAAGAACAGTCACGGGGCTCGCCGCATTTGGGTGGTCTGATGGACGTTTGTTCTAACGACCCGCGCCGTCAGCGTGCCCCGACTGAGAGATGATGCGCACGACCGCCACACCAACACCAAGGAGCTTTGGGGCATGGCTTTGACCCGACCCACCCGTCGTCCCGCCGTGAAGAAGGCATTTGCAACCCCGGTCCACCACTCCGAGAACGAGCTCGAGATCCCGAAGCATCAGCTCGCCGAGCACGGCGTGCCGATCGACACCGCCTACGAGCTGATCTCCAACGAACTGCTCCTCGACGGTCACTCGCGGCTCAATCTGGCCACCTTCGTGACCACCTGGATGCCGTCGACGGCCGCCAAGCTGATGGCCGACACGGCCGACAAGAACATGATCGACAAGGACGAATACCCGCAGACGGCGGAGCTCGAGGAGCGCTGCGTCAACATCGTCGCCGACCTCTGGCACGCGCCGGAGGAGGAGCAGGCCACCGGCTGCTCGACCACGGGCTCGAGTGAGGCCGTGATGCTGTCGGGGATGGCGCTCAAGTGGCGCTGGCGAGCGCGCCTGCAGAAGGCCGGAAAGCCCTCCGATCGCCCGAATCTGGTGATGGGCTCCAACGTGCAGGTGTGCTGGGAGAAGTTCTGCCGCTACTGGGACGTCGAGGCCCGTTATGTGCCCGTGGAGGGCGATCGATACCACCTCGGCGCCGCGGAGGCGGTGGCCCTGTGCGACGAAAACACAATCGGCGTGGTCGTGATCCTCGGCTCCACGTTCGACGGGAGCTACGAGCCCGTGAAGGAGGTCGCCGGCTTGCTCGATGACCTCCAGAGCGAGCACGGACTCGACGTCCCGGTGCACGTCGACGCCGCGTCGGGCGGATTCGTGGCGCCGTTCATCCAGCCCGACCTCGAATGGGACTTCCGGATTCCGCGAGTGCAGTCGATCAACGCCTCCGGTCACAAGTACGGCCTCGTCTACCCGGGGGTGGGGTGGGCGGTCTGGCGCAACAAGGAGGCGTTGCCGGAGGAGCTGATCTTCAACGTCAACTACCTGGGCGGCAACATGCCGACGTTCACGCTGAACTTCTCCCGTCCCGGGAGTGAGGTGATCGCGCAGTACCTGATGTTCATGAGCCTGGGTCGCGAGGGCTACACACGAGTCATGCAGTACGCCCAGGACGTGGCGATGCGGATCTCCTCCGGGGTCGCGGAGATGGGCCCGTATCGCCTGCTCAGCGACGGCGGCGAGCTGCCCGTGTTCGCGTTCACGCTCAAGCCCGAGGTCGAGAACTACACGGTGTTCGACGTCTCGGACCGCCTGCGGATGCGCGGTTGGCTGGTGCCGGCGTACACGTTCCCGGCCAACCTGGAGGAGCTAAGCGTGCTGCGGGTCGTGGTCCGCGCGGGGATGACACTGGACATGGCCGACATGCTGCTCGAGCACCTCCGTGACGCGACCGAGTTCCTGGAGTCCCTCGACGCGCCGCTCGCCTCGTTGCAAGAGCACAATCAGGCGTTCGCACATTGACGGCGCGGCCAGCCGGGGGGGCGGGACCGGAGCCAACCTGTCGCTGTATCCGGATTCGGTCACCGCGCCGGTGAGCGAGCCCACGGACCCCCAACTCACGACGCTAGAGCATGGGGGCCAGAAAGCGGCCGGCCTGCTCGAGCTCCTCGATCGTCCGAGCCTCGAGCACGGCCTGCAGGTCGAGCACCCGGGCACCGAAGGAGTCGAGTTCGTCGGTGCCGACGATGGCGTGGCACGGGACGCCGGCCTGGCGGGAGCGGGTGGCGACCTCTGAGACCGCCTTTCCGGCGAGGCTCTGCTGATCGAGCCTTCCCTCGCCGGTGACCACCGCTCGCGCACGCCGCATGCGGCGCTCGAAGCCCAGGGCCTCGAGTACGAAGGACGCGCCCGCCACGAGCTCGGCCCCGAACGCGGCCCACAGGCCGCCGGACAGGCCGCCGGCGGCGCCGGTCATCGGGACGCCGCGCGGATCACGCTCGAGGCCCCGCGCGACGCCGTGCAACCGCGCCGTCAGCCGCCGGACTGTCTGTGGGTCGGCGCCCTTCTGCGGCCCGAACACGCGCGCCGCATCCTCGAACGCGGTGCGCACGTCGCACAGCACGACCAGGCGCGCATCGCCCAAGCCGCCGCGCTCGCGAATCGCCTTCACGGCGCCGGCTCCGCCATCGGTGGTCGCGCTGCCTCCGACCCCGACGAACACCAGCTTCACGCCGGCGTCGGCGGCCGCCGCGATCAGTTGCCCGGTGCCGTAGGTGGAGGCGGCAACGGGATCCCGTTCGCCGGCCGCCACCAGTCCGAGCCCGCTCGCCGCCGACATCTCGACCACGGCAGCGCCGCCGTCGTGCAGCAACCCGAACTCAGCCGTGATCGGGCGCCCGAGCGGGTCCGAGACGGGAACGCCGGCGATCTCGCCGCCGAGCGCCGGGAGCACGACCTCGAGCAGGCCCTCGCCACCATCGGATACCGGGCACAGGTCGACCGGGCGACCACCGAGCTCGATGCCGCGACCGATCGCGGCGGCAACCCGCCGGGCGCTGAAGGTCCCCTTGAACGAATCAGGGGCGATGAGGATCGTGTCGGGGATCCCGGCAACCGTCACGCGCGTCATCCTGTCAGGCGCGCGGGGGGGCGGGACCGGTCCCTACCCCTGCATCTGCTCGAGCCGGCACTCCCGGGGCGGCTTGTCCTCGCGCCAGCGGAGGATCCGGGTGCCGTGACGGATGCGGCCGCCGCTGGCGTGGTCGAAGGTGACCTCGACCACGAGCTCCGGCCGCAGCTCGACCCATTCGAGGTCCTTCTCGTTCTTCCAGCGGCTCGGATCGCCGTGCCCGCGGTGACCGGTCTCCAACTCGCCGAGCCGCTCGACCAGGGCGCGCTTCTCGGCCGACCGCAGGCCCGAGGAGTGGCCCACCACGTGAAGCTCCCCGGCGTCGTCGTAGAGACCCAGGATCAGCGATCCGACCGTGCCCTCCTCCTTGCCGGGCCGATAGCCGACGACGACCGCGTCGATCGTGCGCAGGCGCTTCACCTTCACCATGCCGGTGCGCGCGCCGGGCCGGTACGGCGCTCGCAGGTCCTTGGCCACCACCCCCTCCGCCTCGTGCAGCCACGGCTCCGCCTCGCCGGGCACTCGGGTCAGCGGGGTCAGGGCCACGGGCCCCAGCTCCATCGCTTCGAGCGCCGCGCGTCGCTCGGCGAACGGCCGGGCGAACAGAACCTCGTCGTCGCGGGCCAGCAGGTCGAAGGCGACGAAGCGGGCCGGCGTCTCAAGCGCGAGCCTCGCGATCCGGGACTCCGCGGGGTGGATTCGCTGCTGCAGGGCGGCGAAGTCCTGCGCCTCCACGTCGCCGTCGATCACGATCTCTCCGTCGATCACGTAGCGGCCGGCCGGGAACGACAGCTCGGGGAAGTAGCGCCCGAGCGGCTTGCCGCTGCGCGATTGGATCTCCACCGGGTCGCCGTCGACGAACACGATCGCCCGGAACCCGTCGTACTTCGGTTCGTACGCCCAGTGCTCGCCGGCGGGAAGCTCGGGCTTCGAGCGGGCCAGCTGCGGCTCGACCGGGGGCTTCAGTGGGAGCGCCAATGCCTCCGCGATGCTAGATGATCGAATCCGCTCCGGCACGCTGGGCGGTCCTGCCCTGAGGCGCTGTCCGACGTGGAGGAGTCCGAGCCGGCGGCTGGGCTACGATCACGCCATGGTCGCGGAACACGCCACCGTCGCGGAGGAGGAGTACCTCCAGACATTGTTCTGGCTGTTCGAGGCGGGACTGCCGATGACGGGGGCCAACCTGTCGCGGGCGATGCAGCTCTCGGCGCCGACGGTGCACGAGATGATCGGCCGGCTCGAACGTGACGGCTACATCGTCCGCGATGCCGACCGCATGATCGGCTTCACGCCCTCGGGACGCTCACACGCCGAGCGCATCGTCAGCCGGCATCGCATGATCGAGCGCTTCCTCACCGACGTGGTCGGGGTCCCCTGGGACGACGTGCACGAGGAGGCCGAGCATCTCGAGCATGCCATGACGCCCCGCTTCGAGGCCTACGTGCGCGCCTCGGTCGGCGAGGCCAAGACGTGCCCTCACGGGCACCCGATCCGGGTCGGCGAGCGCATCGACGGCGCGCCGCTCGCGGACTGCGAGACCGGCGCCAAGGTGACCATCCTGCGGTTCGAGAACGAAGCCGAGGATCTGCTGCACTATCTCAAGGACGCCGGGATCGAGCTTGGGCTCCAGGGCGCGGTCGCCTCCAACGACGGCGAACTGGTGGAGCTGATCACCGACGGGGGGCGATCCAGCGTCACCGTCAGCGTCGCCGAGACGGTCTCCGTGCTGGCAGAGCCTTCCCCGCCCGCCCGAATCGCCTTGCCCGAGCAGCTTGTTCTGGGCCGGGAGCGGTACGGGCGATGAGCCGCTTGCTCAGGCCGACGTTCAGACGGGCTCGAGCACCGGCGCGGGAAGAGCACGGTGCTCGCTCGTCAGCCAGCGCTTGATCTGCTGGTAGACCGCGGGGTGATTCAGGAGGTCGAAGTGGTGCACGCCGCCGAGCTGCCGGTAGTTGTCGATCGGGAACCGCATCCGCTCGCCGTGTCCACCGTGGGCCCACGCGCTGGCCCGCAGCACCAGCAGATCTCCCACCAGCCGCCCGGCGTGCGAGTCAGGATCGCGGGTCACGGTCGCGCACACGAAGTAGGTGTTGGCGCTGTCCAGGAATGAGATCTCGCGACCGGTGTTGCGCAGGAAGGCGTCCGGATCCTGTCCGTGCCAGTCCTCGTCAGCCAGGTAGCCGTAGCGAAGGTCCTTGACCCCGGCACTGCGCAGGTTCAATGCCCTGGACAACGTGCGCGTCTCCGGCAGCTTGGCCAGAGCGTGGCTCGCCGCGTTGGTGATCCGCTCCAGAGGGGCGCCGTGATGGGGCGCGCCGAGCGCAAACAGGTGACGCACCTTGGCGACCCAGTCGCTGCCGGCCCCGTAGTGGCAGGCGCTCCGGGCCACGAGCGCACCCACCGAATGTCCGACGATCGTGATCTCGACGACCTCGACGGGCCAGGCCGCGGTCACCTGATCGAGCAGCGCGGCGAGATCGCGGCCGTTCTCGGAGATGTGGCGGCCGCTGTTGTAGCGGACATAGAGCGACGTGTAGTCGAGCTCGCGAGCCAGTCGCCTGCCGTAGGGCACGTGGCGATCGACTCCGAGGCCCCAGGCGTCATCGGTTTCGCACAGGCCGTGGATGAAGACTGCGAGGCGCGGTGTCGCGCAGGGGAACGCCTGCCTCAGGTCCCGCGGGCTGATCGTGAGGTCACGCCCACGGCGGCGCAGGGTCATCGGCAACGCCAGCGCGTTCCCGCGGCGCTCGAGGGCGTCGCCGAAGGCCCCGTTGAGTGCGCCGATCGCAACCCGGCCCCGCGCGCTGGTCCCGATCGACGGGGAGTCGGCAGGCCGAGCCAGGCTGAGCACGGCGGCGGCGCCCTTGACGACGCCGCTCGAGACCGTGCCCACCGCCGAGTACGCCCCTCGGGTGATGGCACCGTGCGCGAGGCGCACGGGCGCGGCCCCGGGGCCCACCGCGTCGAACACGCGGCGCGCGATGCCGGTGTGCATGTCGTAGACGTGCGATGTCGCTCCGCCGATGGCCTCGCCGGCGATGTCGCCGAGCGCGCGGATCTCCTCCGGCTGCATAAGGATTGGTAACCCGCCGGAGCCGGACTGTTTCGCCCGCCGGTTACGCCGCGGCGCCGGCGGGCGCAGAGCGGATCTGCTCGTACGCTCCGGCCAGGCGCTTGACGCCTTCGTCGATCTCCTCCGGCGTGACGCCCGAGTATGCGAGTCGCAGGCTCGCCTCGCCGCCGTCGAGCACGAAGTCCGAGCCCTTGACGAACTGAACGCCACGCTCGGCGGCAGCATCGAACAGAGCATCCACGTCCGTGCCTCGCGGCAGCTCGACCCACATGAAGTAGCCACCCTGCGGATCGACGAAGCGGGCGTCCGGGAACTCGCGGCGCAGCGCCTCCGAGAGCGTCCGGGCGCGCTCACCCAGCGCCGCCTTGACCGTCTCGATCGAGCGTTCGAGCGCGCCCGACCGGCAGAACTGATGCACGATCCCCTGCGAGACCATGCTCGGAGAGATATACGTCCCGGTCGCGATCTTGGCCACGCGCGCGATCAACGGCTCCGGCCCGACCAGATAGCCAACGCGGATCCCGGGACAGACGGTCTTCGAGAACGAGGACGCGTACACGACGCTGTCGCCGTGCAGCGAGAGCATGGTCGGCAGCGACTCGCCCTCGAACCGCAGTGCGACATACGGGTCGTCCTCGAAGATCGTGAACCCATGCTCGCGGGCCAGGGCCAGCAGCCGCTCGCGCTTGGACAGCGACAGCGTGTAGCCGGCGGGATTCTGGAAGTTGGGGATGATGTGGGCCAGCTTCGGCCGCACCCCCGCCGCCAGCACCCGCTCGACGGCCGCCACGTCGATGCCGTCGGGCTCGAGCTCGACCATCCGCACGTCGGCGCCGCGACCGCGCAGCGACAGCAGCGTGCGGTCGTAGGTCGGCCGTTCGACGATCACCGCATCGCCGGCCTGGACCAGTGCGTCGAACAGGAACGCGTCGGCCTGCATCGACCCGTTGGTGACCAGCACCTGCTTGACGTCGACGCCGTGCCACTCGGCGATCCACTGGCGCAGCGGGATGTAGCCGACAGACGTGCCGTAGGCGGTCATGCCCGCCGGATCGGCGGTGAATGCCTGGTCTGCGCTGGCCCGCAGACCGTCAACGTCGATGATGTCGAGCGACGGAGCGCCGCGTGCAAACGAGATGGGCTTGGACATGGGCCCAAGACTACGACGTTGCTGGTTCCGGAGCATCGAGCCGGACATCGACGACCTCTGGACCGGCACGCAGTGCCGCGTCATATCCGTCCAGGAGCTCCCGAATCGAGGCCAGCAGCCTGGCCCGCAGCTCGGCCAGTGCGTCGATCTGCCGCCTGAGGTCGACCAGCCGCAGCTCAGCCTGCTCCGCGGGTCGCGGACCCTTCTCGAGGATCTCGGCCAGCGGCCCGTACCGCCCCTTCGGCGTCGGGTGCTCGGGCGCCTGCAGGGGCAGCACGCCCAGGTCGGGGTACTCGCTGAGCAGCCGCTTCTGGATCTCACGCAGACGATCGTCGATCTCCGCCAGACCCGCCTGCAGATCGCCCACTGTCGGACCCCGATCAGCCATTAGTAGAGCGTGAGCGTAGCGCTCACCGCGGCCGGCGAAGCCGGTCGGTCTAGGCCGCTGCGCCGAGCAGCGAGATCGCCACCTCGGCGACTTCGGTCGGCGTGCGGCCGACGCGCACACCCTTGGCCTCGAGCGCCTCGGCCTTGGCCGCCGCAGTGCCCTTCGAGCCAGAGACGATCGCCCCGGCATGGCCCATCGTCTTGCCCGGCGGTGCGGTGAAGCCGGCGATGTAGGCGAGCACGGGCTTGCTCACGCTGGCGGCGATGAACTCGGCGGCGCGCTCCTCTGCGTCGCCCCCGATCTCACCGCACATCACGATCAGGTCGGTCTCGGAGTCAGCTTCGAAGAGCCCGATCACGTCGACGAAGTCCGTACCCGGCACGGGGTCGCCACCGATCCCGACGATCGTCGAGTTGCCAAAGCCGCTCCGAGCCAGCTCGTTGCCGATCTGGTAGGTCAAGGTGCCCGAGCGCGAGACCACCCCGACGTTGCCCTCCTTGAAGAAGGAGGCCGGGATGATCCCGACCGTCGCCTTGCCCGGAGACAGGATTCCCGGACAGTTCGGGCCCACCAGGCGCGAGCGTCCGTTCTTCTTGATCGTGTTGAACACCCGCAGCTCGTCGTGGGCGGGGATGCCCTCGGTGATGGCGATGATCAGCCCGACGCCGGCATCCTCAGCCTCGAGGATCGAGTCGGCGGCGAACCGCGGAGGCACGAAGATCATCGCGGTGTTGGCGCCGGTGTTCTGCACTGCATCGTGGAAGGTGTTGAACACCGGGATCCCCTCAACGTCCTGACCGCCCTTTCCGGGGGTCACGCCGGCGACGACCTGGGTGCCGTAGTCGCGGTTGCGGAGGCTGTGAAAGGTGCCCTCGCGCCCGGTGATCCCAGACACGACGAGCTTTGTGCTCCTGTCGACCAGGATGCTCATGAGGCGGCCGCCAACTCGACGACCTTCTTCGCCGCGCCATCCATCGTGGACTTGATGTGCACGTTGGGGAGGTTAGCTTCGGCCAGCAGCTGCCGGCCCTCCTTGTCGTTGGTGCCATCGAGGCGGACCACGAACGGCACGGTCGGATTGATCTGCTTGAAGGCCTCGATCAATCCCATCGCCACCTCGTCGCAGCGGGTGATACCGCCGAAGATGTTGAACAGCACGGCCTTGACCTTGGGGTTGGAGAGGATCACCTCGACTGCGCTGGTGATCGCCTCGGCCTTCGAGCCGCCTCCGGCATCGAGGAAGTTGGCCGGCTTGCCGCCTGCCAACGCGACCACGTCGAGCGTCGACATGACCAGTCCGGCGCCATTGCCGAGGATCCCGATGTCGCCGTCGAGCTTGACGTAGATCAGCCCTCGCTCATGCGCCATCTGCTCCTGCGTGTCCTCGGCCGAGGGATCACGCAGATCGGCGTTCTCGGGGTGCCGGTAGAGCGCATTGTCATCCAGAGTGACCTTGGCGTCGAGCGCCTTCACGCCGCGCTCCGGCGTGACGATCATCGGGTTGACCTCGACCAGCGTCGCCTCCTCGGCGATGAACGCGTCGTAGAGCTTGGACAGCATCGCACCCACCGGCCGGACGACGTCCTCGTCGACCTTGGCCTCGAACGCCAGCCGACGGCCATGGAAGTCCTGGAACCCGAGCAGCGGGTCGACGTGAAGGCGCGCGATCGCGTCCGGGTCTTCGTCCGCCACGGCCTCGATGTCCATCCCGCCCTTGGTCGAGAGCATGATCAGGGGAGCCTTCGCCGAGCGGTCGAACACGATCGACGCGTAGTACTCGGAGACGATCTCAGACGCGGACTCGATCCACACCTCGCCCACGGTGAGCCCGCGGATGTCCATGCCCAGGATGGCCCCGGCGTGCTGCTCCACCTGCGCCCGATCGTTTGCCACCTTGATCCCGCCGGCCTTGCCGCGCCCGCCGATCTGCACCTGCGCCTTGACCACGCACGGGTATCCGATCTCCTCCGCGGCGGCGACCGCATCCTCCACGGTGCGCGCCGGCTTGCCCGACGGAACCGGGATTCCGTGCCGGGCAAACAGCTGCTTTCCCTGATACTCGAGCAGGTCCATGGGGGGTCGGCAGCGTATCTCATTCACCCCTGACCGAGCCGTCCGCCGCGACCCGCAGACGACAGGCAAGACGCGGCGGTGGCGACGCCCGTGGCATCATGCGCGCCCGTGGCCATCCCCAAGAACGTTTCCTTCGTGACCTTCGACGTGTACGGCACCCTGATCGATTGGGAGACGGGCGTCTACGAGGCTTTTCGCGCCGAGGCCGATCGCGACGGGTTCACGCTCGAACGTGACGAGTTGATCCCGCTCTTCCACGAGATCCAGCAGCAGATCCAGGCGGGGTCCTACGAGCTCTACGCCGAGGTGCTGCGGCGCACCGCGGTCCAGATCTCCAAGCAGCTCGGATGGCCGCTCGAGCCCTCACGCTCGGGCTTCCTGCCCGACTCGGTCCAGCGCTGGCAGCCGTTCAAGGAGACAAACCCGACGCTGGCAAAGATCGCCAAGAAGTACAAGATCGGATTGATCTCGAACATCGACGACAAGCTGCTCGGCCAGACCCGGCGCCACATGCCGATCGACTTCGACCTTGTGGTGACCGCTCAACAGGTGCGCTCCTACAAGCCCGATCCGGCCCACTTCACCGAGTGCGAGCGGCGAATCGGCGGCAAGAAGGGATGGATCCACGTCGCGGCCAGCTACTACCACGACGTCGAGCCGTGCCTGAAGAAGAAGATCCCGGTGATCTGGGTCAATCGCAACAAGCAGGCGCTGGAACCGGGCCAGAAGAAGCCGGACGCCGAGGTCGCCACGCTGCGCGAGGCCGCCAAGCTCCTCGACGTCGGCTAGACATTAGGAGGGAGTGCGCTGAGGGCGCTGGCTGTCGACGCCGACGTGATCGTCTTGGTCAGCCGAGCGTGGCAGACCACCTGCACGTTCGTGCGCGCCGACGACGAAGCGTTCGTGATCGACTCGCCGGTCTACCCCGACGAGCTCGAGGCGCTCTCCGCCATCGCCGATCAGGCCGGCTTCCCGGTCTCCGGGCTGCTGACGACGCACGCCGACTGGGACCACCTGCTCGGCCGCCTGGCCTTCCCCGACGCTTCACTCGGCGCCGGGGAGAGTACGGCCGAGCGTCTGAGCAGCGAGATGGGAGAGGCGCAGCGCAAGCTCCGCAGCTTCGACGAGCAGCACTACGTGAGCGGCCGGGGCCCGCTGGGCCTCGCGGGCGTGCAGGGTATGCCTGTCCCCGGACGGCTCGGGCTGGGGCGCCGGCATGAGCTCGATCTGCTCGCAGCCGACGGCCATACCACTGATGGAACGGCGTTCTGGATGCCCTGGCTGAAGGTGCTCGTGTGCGGGGACTACCTCTCGCCGGTCGAGATCCCGATGATCAGCGCCGGAGGATCGGCCGATGCCTACGAGGCAACACTCGAGCGCCTGCGGCCGTTTGTCCGCCTGGCCGAGACGGTCGTGCCTGGCCATGGCGGCCCAGTCACCGGCCCGGGCGCCCTGGAGATCCTCGACGCCGACCTGGCGTACCTACGCGAGCTGCGGGCCGACGGAGTCACCGCTGTGCTGCCTCACGGTCGGCGCACGGCGGTGCAGCGGCAGATCCACGAGGAGAACGCGACCCGAATTGCGTGAGCCGGCTACCCGGCGGCCGCGGTGATGACCGCGAGCGTGTCGCCGGACGCGACCGATGAGCCGACGGCGATCGGTAGGTCGGAGATGGTCCCGGACTTGTGGGCGGTGATCTCGTTCTCCATCTTCATCGCTTCGATCACACAGACCAGCGCGCCCTCCTCCACCGTGGCCCCGGCCTCGACCGCGACCTTGAGCACCGTCCCCTGGAGCGGAGAGGCGAGAGCGTCACCGCCACCCCCGCCCCCCGCAGCGGCGGCCCGTTCGCTGCGACGGGGCGGCTTGCGCGCCGCGGCAGCGGGCGGCACCGACCCGTTCGCAGCGCCGGCGCTCGCCCCGGCGAACGGAGGGCCGATCACCTTGACGTCAAACCGCTTGCCCGAGACCTCGACCGTGTAGGCGTGCTCGACCGGCGCCTCCTCGGTCTCTACGGCCTCCGGCGACTCGGGCTTCGGGAAGGCCAGCTGCTTGAGCCACTTCTTGTTCTCGATCAGGTCGCGGCAGGTCTCGGCGGCCATCCACTGATCGGTGGCGAGAATCGCCTGGTGGAACGGCAGCAGGGTCTTGAGGCCCCCGATCTCGAATTCGCTCAGCGCGCGGAGCATCCGAGCCGTGGCCTGTTCGCGGTCGACGTCCCAGACGATCAGCTTGGCCACCATCGGGTCGTACATGGGCGAGATCTCAGAGCCCGGACCCACACCCGAGTCGATCCGCACCCCGGGGCCGGCCGGCTCGTGGTAGGCGCCGATGCTCCCCGGCGCCGGGGCGAAATTCTTGCTGGCGTCCTCGGCGTTGATACGACACTCGATCGCGTGGCCGCGCAGATGGACATCCTCCTGGGCGATCGACAGGGGCTCGCCGGCGGCCACCCGGATCCCCTCCTTGACGATGTCCATCCCGGTGACCATCTCGGTCACGCAATGCTCGACCTGCACTCGAGTGTTCATCTCCAGGAAGAAATACTCACCGCCCTGGAGCAGGCCCTCGATCGTCCCCGCTCCGGCGTAGTTCACGGCGGCCGCCGCCTCGGTGGCGATCTTCCCGATCCGGGCGCGAAGCTCCTCACCGACGGCGGGGGCGGGCGCCTCCTCGATCAGCTTCTGGTGCCGGCGCTGGATTGAGCAGTCGCGCTCCCCGAGGTGAATCACGTTGCCGTGCTTGTCGGCCATCACCTGGACCTCGACGTGACGCGGGTCGGGCAGATAGCGCTCGAGATACACCGTCGGATCGGAGAAGAACTTCTCGCCCTCACGCGAGGCGCCCTCGAATCCAGCCTCGAGCTCGTCCTCGGTGAGGGCGACGCGGAACCCCTTGCCTCCGCCGCCGCCGGCTGCTTTGACCGCGACCGGAAAGCCGATCGTGTCGGCGATCAGCTTGCGCGCGTCGTCCACGTTCGCCACCGGCTCCGTCGTCCCGGGAACGATCGGAACGCCGGCGGCGGCCATCAGCTCGCGCGCCTTGGTCTTGGAGCCCATCGCCTCGATCGCGGAGGAGGGCGGTCCGATGAAGACGACGTCGCGCTGCTCGAGGGCCGCGGCGAAGGCCGCGTTCTCGGCCAGGAACCCATAGCCCGGATGGACTGCCTCGGCTCCGGAGCGCTCGATCGCGTCGAGGATCTTGTCGATCACGAGATAGCTCTCGGCGGCCGGTCCGGGGCCGAGCAGGTACGCCTCGTCCGCGCGCCGGACGTGGATCGCATCGCGATCGAGCTCGGAATAGACGGCGACGGTCGCGATGCCGAGCTCCTCACAGGCGCGGATGATCCGCACTGCGATCTCGCCGCGGTTGGCAATCAGAACCTTCGAGAACATGGGCGGCGCGGACTTTACCGGCCTGTGAGAGCAGGGGAGCCCAGCGCTGCGGGCCCGATTGAGTGACCGCCGAAATGCGGCCGGCGCCCTGAGCAGGGGCGCGGCTACCTAAAATCCGGCGATGCCCAGCGGTGCGGAGGTGCTCGAGCGGTGGCCGAGCAATCAGAACGACCCCGATTCGGCCACGCCCGCGTCGAGCGCCGCGGCGTCTGAGACCGCCGAGACGGCGATCGCCGGCCGAGGACGGCTCGTCGCCGCGATGCGGCGGCTGCGGTGGGCGTTCGCCGTGTATGCGGCGTCTCGCCTCGTGTACCTGGTGCTGGCGCTGGTGGACACGCGGATTCACACCTGGTCGCTGGGCCGGGAGCTGTCCAACTGGGACGGGCTCTGGTACCTGAGCGTGGCCGCGCACGGCTACGGGACCCACGTTTCGCACATCCAGAGCAACCTCGGCTTCTTCCCGCTCTATCCGCTGGCGATGTGGCTCGTCGCTCACCTGCTCTCGTCCTCGCTGCTCCTGGCCGGAGTCCTGGTCTCCACGATCGGCGGCTTCGTGGCCACGGTTCTCATTCAGCGCCTGAGCGCCGGCTGGTGGGGCGAGGGGGCCGGAAAGCGCGTGGTCTTGTTCTTCTGCCTGTTCCCCGGTTCGATCGTGTTCTCGATGGTCTATGCCGAGGGGATGCTGATCGCCCTGGTGGCGGGCTGCCTGCTGGCCCTCGATCGGCGCCGCTGGGTGCTGGCCGGGCTCCTGGCCGGGCTCGCGACCGGGGTGGGACCACAGGCGTTCGCGATCATCCCCGCCTGCGCCTTGGCCGCGGCGCTGGAGATCCGCCGCCGGGGATGGCGAGATCCTCAGGCTCGCCGGGCGCTGGCGGCGCCCGTGCTCGCTCCGCTCGGCGCCGTCGCCTTCGGGGCCTTCCTGTGGGCCAGGACGGGCAGCCCGTTCGCCGGCTTCACCGCCCAGCGCTACGGATGGGACGAGCGCACCGACCCGCTTGCGCTCCTTCACCAGGAAACCCAGCTCGCGCATCAGATCACGCATTCCCAGCACATCAACCTCAACGACGTCGCCGGCCTGCTGGGCGCCGTGTTTCTGCTCATCGCGCTCGTGCAGCTGATCACGACGCGACCCCGCGTCTCCCCCGCGGCCTTCGCGTGGGTGCTCGGCATGGGCTTTCTCACCGTGACCTCCGAGAACGTGCCCCCGAACCCGCGCATGCTGATCGCCGCGTTTCCGGCCCTGGCCGTGGTCGCCTACCGCCTGCGAGGCAGAGCGTTCCACTGGCTGATCGCCGGCAGCACCGTGCTCCTCGTCGCCATGAGCCTGATGTCGTTCGTCGGCATCGAGCTGCGTCCCTGAATCAGCGGGCAAACAGCTCGACCCGCACCGGACTCGCCCAGCCGAACGAGGCCGTCGCGTGCTGCGGATACGCGCTGGTCAGTGTCCCGAGCAGGCTCAGGTAGCGGCCGTAGTCGGCCCGCGAGGCGGATGTCCCGTTGCGCTGCCCCTGATGGCTGGAGACGAACCACAGCCGGCGGCAGCTCGCCTGAACGGCACCGAGCCGGGCAGAAGAGAGCGCCGCATAGTCCTCGACGTAGGGCCTCACCTCACTCCACGGCGCCGCCGGGAGCACCGGCCGCGGCGCCCCGGCGGTCCCGCCGCGGCGCAACAGGAGGTAGTAGTCGAACGCCATCCGGCCGTCGGAGGGATAGAACGCGATGCAGTCGCCCGGCAATGTCCGCGTGAGCACGTCGGCGGTCGCGGCCCGCCAGTTCTCCGGCGAGGTGCCGTAGCCGGGAGCGAGTGCAAGCGCGCGCAGAGCAAGCAGCACACCGAGTGTTGACCAGCCGATCCAGGGCGCCAGGCGCCGGTCCGAGATCCCCGCTGCCAGGACGAGGGACACCGCCGGCAGCGACACCAGGCTGTTGCGAGCCAGATCGACCGGCTGACCCAGCGCGGACTCCAACAGGCTGAGCCCGCTCGGGACCAGCAGCCAGCACAGCATCAGCGCCAGTGGCCACGAGGCGCGGCGGTCGGTCGAGCGGCTCGCGATCGCCGCCACCACCACCAAGGCCAGCAGCGCGATCGAGACCGCCAGCAGGACACCTCCCGTTGCGGTGGGGTGGAAGTTGGGCTCCATCCCCGACGAGGTGAGCCACTCGAGCATCCGCTGCACCGCCGTCAGGTTCGGCCGCGGCACCCAGAACAGCTGGCTCGACCCGCGGCGCGCCGCGAGCACCATCAACGGTATGCAGCCGACGATGATCGGCACGAGCGCGACGGCGACCGGGCGCAGTCGCCGGCGGCGCCGGTACAGCGACAGAAGCTGCGCGGGCACGACCAGCGCCGCGACGAAGCTCATGTACACGGCGAGCACTGTCGCCAGGACGTAGGCCAGCCACGTCCACTTCGGCACCGGCGAGTCGTGATCGCGATCGACCAGTCCGATGAAGGCCAGAAACGAGCCCGCGACGAAGGCCATCATCGGCGCATAGGCCCGAGCGTCCTGGCCCCAGAACACGAGGGGCAGGCTGACCGCGGTGAGCAGTCCGGCCGCGAGGGCCGTCCACCGGCCGAACAGGCGCCGGCCGATCAGACACACGATCGCCACCGTGACGGCGGTGGCCAGAGCCGACGGGATGCGAATCACGAGCGTGCTGTGGCCGAACAGGCCCAGCAGTGCGTGCATGACGGCGTAGTAGGCGAGCATGTTGCCCCCGTCATGGGCGATCGCCGCGCCGAGCGCGGAGCCGTGCTGAGAGGCGATGGCGACGGTGGCGGCCTCGTCGAGCCACAGGCTCCGCGCGGTGATCGCGTGGAACACGAGCACGGTGCCGAGCACCGCCGGCACCGCGATGAGGGCCAGCTCCAGGAGCGGCCGCGGGGAAGTCTCGCGTGGGCGGCCCGGGCGCGTCGCCGGCGCGATCGGGACTTCGGGCACCGCTACCTGACCGGTGCTGGTCACGGCCGTTGCCTCCGCGCCGTCATCGAGTCAGCTCCGGGGTCGTGATCAGCGGCGGCTCCTCCGCAATCTGGGGTCCGCACGGTGGCTGCGCCGTGTCGGCGCCACGACGCTTCCCGTGACGCCAGACCGCGAGTCCGGCGAGCACGTAGGCGCCCAGCACGAACGGCGCGTCGGGGAGCGGGATGGCCAGGTTCCCGCCGGGTTTGACCAGGAACACGGAGGCGGCGATCAGGAGCACCAGGACGCGAGATCGCTGCGGACCGGGACACGCAGCCAGGAAGGCCAGGCACCAGGTCAGGTACCACGGCCAGGTTGCGGGGCCGGTGAGCACCAGCACCAGCAACACGCCGCCGAGGTAGTACGCGAGGTTCTCGTATCGTGCCCGGTAGGAGCAAAGGAGCGCCAGACCCGCGGTCAGTGCCAGCGCGATCCTGCCCAGCACCGCCTCGATCGCCGGCAGCGTGGTGTTGATCCCCACCCCGTGCAGAAGCCTCCGCAGGGTCCATGCGGTGTTCGTCACCGGAGTGATGGCCAGGCGCACCTTCGCCGGCGTCGAGAAGACCCGGCTGGAGACCCAGCCGAACTCGAGCCCGGTGGCGAGGCTCACAGCCACGAACACCGGCGCGGCAACGGCGAGCGCCATGGCGGCGATCCTCGGTGCCCTGTCGGGCTCATCCCGCGCCCAGGCAACGGCGATGAAGACGATCCCGGCGGCCGCGGGAAGCTTGATCGTGGCGGCAATCGCGCACACGGCGATTCCCAACAGCGGACGCCGCTCGACGGCCAGCGTGACCCCGGCCACCAGCAGGCCGATCATCACCGCGTCGTTGTGGCCGGCCGAGACCAGCTCGAGCAGGACCAGTGGACTGATCACCGCCAGCCAGGTGGCCCGGCTCGGGTCTGCGCCGAGCGCCCGGGCCAGACGAGGGAGATAGACGGCGAGCAGGCCCAGACCGGCCAGATCCAGCAGCCGCAGCGCGAGCACTCCGAGGATCAGGTTGGTGCCGACGACGCCGACGATCAGGCTCACGAGCCCGACGAACAGCGGGCCGTATGGGGCCGTCGTGGCTCGCCAGAAGGGCGCCACCGCATCGATCACGTGCGTCTGATGAAAGCGGGCCAGGACCAGCGGGCTGTCGTGGTAGGGACTCAGCCCGAGATGCAGGATCGTCCCCTGGGCGAGATAGCTGTACACGTCCTGGCTGAACAGCACCGGCCCGGCGAGTAGCGGCAGTGCCCAGACGACGCCGATCTTGATCAGCCCGGCGGGCCTGGCCCGAGGCGAGCGCTGCAAACGCTGCCCGAGCCCGAGCCATGCCGCGCACAGGACGGCCATGCCGGCGTAGAAGATCACGGTCTGCGTCGTGTGGCCGAACGGGAAGTGGAGTCTGTACCACCAGCCGCCCGCCCCTCCGCCTTGGAGACCCGAGCCGGCGGAGGCCACGACGAGGGAGCCGGCCAGACCAAGGGCCGGCCAGCGCCAACCCAGGTGCTCGTCTCGCATCAGGCGAGAAAGGCTAGCGCTAGCCGACCCTAGTGAGCCCCCAGCAGCATGCCCGCGCCGACGGTGTCGTTGGTCGCCTCGTCGATGAGGATGAAGCTCCCGGTCGTCCGGTTGCGCGCGTAGGGGTCGACGAGCAGCTCCGCGCTGCAGCGCAGGCGCACGCGGCCGATGTCGTTGAGCGCGAGACCACCCTCGGGCTCGCCGCGGTGCAGCGTGTCCACGTCGACCCGGTACTGGATCTCGCCGACGACCGCTTTGGCCGAGCGCGTGGTGTGCTTGATCACGTACCGCGAGCCGACCTGCAGTGGCTTCGCCGCCATCCAGCAGACCATCGCGTCAAGCTCCCGGGCGATCGTAGGCTGGTTGTGGGGGCGGCAGAACAGGTCGCCGCGGGAGACGTCGAGGTTGTCCTCGAGCTGCAGCGTCACGCTCATGGGCGGGAACGCCTCTTCGATCTCTCGCCCGGCCGTGTCGATCGCCGAGATCCTGGACGTCTGGCCGCCCGGGAGCACCATCACCTCGTCGCCGACCTTGAACAGGCCGCCGGCGACCTGGCCGGCATATCCGCGGTAGTCGTGGTGCTCGTCGCTGTGCGGGCGCACGACCCACTGCACCGGCAAGCGGCAGTCGATCATGTTGCGGTCGGATGCGATGTGGACGTGTTCGAGGTGGTAGAGCAGCGGGGGCCCCTGGTACCAGCCCATCTCCTCGGAGCGGTCGACCACGTTGTCGCCGTGCAGCGCGGAGATCGGGATGAACGTCAGGTCGCCGACCTCGAGCTTGGCCGACCACTCGGTGAAGTCTCCGATGATGCGCTCGAAGACCTCCTCGTCATAGCCGACGAGGTCCATCTTGTTGATGGCCACGACCATGTGCGGGATGCGCAGCAGCGAGGTGATGAACGCGTGACGCCGGGTCTGCTTGGTCATGCCCTTGCGGGCGTCGACCAGGATCAGGGACAGATCCGTGTTCGAGGCCCCGGTGATCATGTTGCGCGTGTACTGCTCGTGACCGGGCGTGTCGGCGATGATGAACTTCCGTCGCGGCGTGGCGAAGTACCGGTGGGCGACGTCGATCGTGATGCCCTGCTCGCGCTCGGCGCGCAGCCCATCGGTGAGGAGCGCGAGGTTGACGTAACCGTCGCCCCGGCGCTCGCTGGTCTGGACGACGTGCTCGAGCTGGTCCTCGAAGATCGACTTCGAGTCGTGCAGCAGCCTCCCGATCAGGGTCGACTTGCCGTCATCGACGGAGCCGGCGGTGGCAAAGCGCAGCAGTTCAGAGATCTTCACGTCATCGTCCAAGCTGGCGTGGCCGTTGGTGGCCGCGGCCACAGACACTAGAAGTATCCCTCGCGCTTGCGGTCTTCCATCGCTGCCTCGGTGACGCGATCGTCGGCCCGCGTCTCGCCGCGCTCGGTGATCCGTGTGGCCGCGATCTCGTCGACCACGTGCTCGAGCGTCGCCGCCCGTGAGCGCACCGCCCCGGTGCAGGTCATGTCGCCGACTGTCCGGTATCGGACCGAGGCATCGAACGGTTCCTCGCCATTGATCAGCTCGACGTGATCGCTGAAGGCGTAGAGCATGCCGTCCCGGGCGAACACCTGCCGCTCGTGCGCGAAGTAGATCGACGGGATCTCCAACTCCTCCTCGGCGATGTACTGCCAGACGTCGAGCTCGGTCCAGTTCGAGATCGGGAACACGCGCACGTGCTCCCCGCGGCGGATGCGCCCGTTGTACAGGGACCACAGCTCGGGACGCTGCCGCTTGGGGTCCCACTGGCCGAAGTCGTCACGGAAGGAGAAGACACGCTCCTTGGCGCGGGCGCGCTCCTCGTCGCGGCGCGCGCCGCCAAACGCGGCGTCGAACCCGTGCTCAGCGATCGCGTCGAGCAGCGTGGTGGTCTGCAGGCGATTGCGTGAGGCTCGGGGGCCGGTCTCCTCGACCACGCGGCCGGAGTCGATCGAGTCCTGCACGCTGGCCACGATCAGGCGCTCGCCCAGCTCCGCCATACGGCGGTCACGGAACTCGATCACCTCGGGGAAGTTGTGCCCCGTGTCCACGTGCATGACAGGGAACGGGAAACCGGCCGGCCGGAACGCCTTCTCGGCCAGGCGCAGCATCACGATCGAGTCCTTGCCCCCGCTGAACAGGAGCACCGGGCGCTCGAGCTCCGCCGCCACCTCGCGGAAGATGTGGATCGCCTCGGCCTCGAGGGTCTCGAGATGTGAAAGCTCGTAGGTGAACGGGTTCATTCGTGGATCCCGCACTCGGTCCTGTCCTGGCCTGCCCAACGTCCCTCTCGCCCCGCGCCCGGCTGCGTGCAGGGCGCGCATCCGATCGAATGGAACCCATGATCGTGCAGGGCGTTGTACGGGAGATCATGTTCGTGGATGTAGCGCCACAGGTCCTTCTCGGTCCAATCGGCCAGCGGATTGATCTTCCAGATGCCGCGGCGCTCGTCCCGCTCGACCTTGCGTGCGCCCGACCGGGTCGGCGCCTGATCCCGGCGGATCCCTGTGATCCAGCCCTCCACGCCCTCAAGCGCCCGCTCGAGCGCCTCCACCTTCGCCGGCCCGCAGCAGCGCTCCGCGGTCCAAGGCTCTCCGGGGCTGCGCGCGTCCATCACCTCGACCTGCAGCCCGAAGCGCTCCTCGAACGCCCGCCAGGTGGCTAGCGTCTCTCCGAACAGGACGCCGGTGTCGATCGTGAACACCCGCGCGGAGGGCTCAATCTCGCTCAGCATGTGCGCGAGCACCGACTCCTCCTTCTGGAAGGAGCACGCCATCGTCAGCCGCGGATGGAACCGCTCCACGGCGTACGACAGGACCTCCGGTGCCGAGGAGGCCTCGAGATCGGGGGCGGTTAGACCGCGCACTCGCCTTCGCCACGCTGGACCTCAAACGGGCCTTTGCGGCTCCAGTCGACGAAGTAGTTCATGTTCTCCAGGCTAAACTCGATCGGCAGGGTCAGATCCTTGACGAGCGCCTCGAACTCTGGGACACCCACTCGGTCGACGAAGGCGTTGAACTCCTCGCCATCGGCGCGCTCGGCCTCGTAATAGCGTACCCAGCGCTCGACCGCCTCCGGAACCCGCTTGGCCGGGAGGCGTGATTTCAGCCGTGCCCCGTAGCGCACCTCGCCGCCGTCGTAGGACCCGCCGATGTGCGGGATGTAGGCGGGGATCGTGTGCTCGCCGACCTTGATCGAGGCGCCGTAGAAGCCGATGTTGGCGATGTGGTGCTGGCTGCAGCCGTTCGGGCAGCCGCTCATCTTGATGTGAATCCGCCGCGTCAGCTCGTCATCGATGTCCATCTGCACGATCCGCTCCTGGACGGCCTGGTTGAGCCCCATCGAGCTGGTGATCCCGAGCTTGCACGAGTCGGTGCCAGGGCAGCTGACCACGTCGGTGATCTCGTCCGCTCCTGCCGCCCCGAGGTCGAGCTCGGTCAGGCGGCGCCAGACCTCGTACACCGATTCGCCCCGCACCCAGCGAAGAACCAGGTTTTGGTGCACAGTGGTCCGGGCGTAGCCGCCGGTGTATTCGCGCATGATCTGCCCGAGGCCGCGGAGCTGCTCCGGGGTGAGGTCTCCGCGCGTGATCTTGACCTCGACGGTCGAGAAGCCCTCCTGGCGCTGCGGGCGGACGTTGGCCTCCAGGAAATGGCTGAACTCGCGGTTGTCCCCATTGGCCGAGGCGGCCGCTTCGGGCTTGGCCGGCGCACCCGACTCCTCGTCGTGCTCGAACAGGATCGAGTCGAGCGAGAAGTCGCGCTCGGCGACCCAATCACCCTGGAGCTCCTCCTCGACCAGATCACGGAACGCGTCGATCCCGATCTTGTCGACGAGCACCTTGATCCTGGCCCGCGCGCGATTCACGCGCAGGAAGTCCTGCCGGTCGAAGATGCGCATGCACGCCTCGGTGACCTTGAGGTAGTCGCCATTGTCGACCTCGACGAACTCGTACAGTGTCGGCGCGATGCGGGGCATGATCGAGGTGCCTCCGCCGACGCGGACCTCCACGCCGCGCACGCCGTCACGCATCCGCGGGATGAAGGCCATGTCGTGGATCCCGGTGATCGCGTTGTCCTCATCGGTGGCCGTGAACGCGGTCTTGACCTTGCGGGGCATCGCCTGCGTCGTCGGGTGACGCACGAAGTAGCGCACGTACGCGCCGGCGTAGGGCGTGATGTCGAACAGCTCGCCCTCGAGCAGGCCGGCTCGCGGATCGCCGGTGACGTTGCGCATCGTGTTGCCGCAGCCCTCGCGTGAGGACAGGTTGGCGTCGCCGAGCTCGCGAATCAGCTTGGCCGCATCGGGCAGCGGTACGTGGTGCATCTGGATGTTCTGCCGCGTGGTGACGTGCCCCGTGCGCAGCGGCACGTACTTGTCGATGACCTCGGCGAACGCATCCATCTGGTCCGGCGTGACGCCGCCGAAGGGCAGCTTGACCCGGATCATCTGCACGTCCGGCTGGCGCTGTCCGTAGACGCCCTGCTTGAGGCGGAACTTGATGAAGTCCCCCTCGGTGAGGCCGCCGGACACGTAGCGCGTCGACTCGGTGTCGAAGTCGTCGAACTCGCGCTCCAGGATCGGAATCACGTGCCCGGGAACGTCCTCGACGATCTCAGGGTTCTCCAGCGAACCGGAGCGACGCTGGGTCGCTTTGGCGGTGCTGTCGAGCGATGCAGGCTCCATCGGAGGTTCCTTGTGGTCGTGGCTGGCACGGCCCGAGAGTCACGGTGGGCCGGATCGAGCTCGTACAAATGTACCAAAACCCGATCCGGGTTCCCGGGATTCGGGTGGTTGGAGGGGTTTTGCGGCGCGGCTTCGGGCTCACGTCCGGCGCGTCGCGCGCCGTCCGCGCGAACCTTCAGCTCCGGACCACCACCGTCAGCTTCTTGGTCACCGTCGGCCCGGTGACCGGGACGTACGTGACCGTCAGCTTCAGCGACAGCTTGTGCCTTTGCCTGAGCGTCCTGCGCCCGGACGAGGTCAGCGCGATCCGGAAGCTCGCCGTGCCCGGGCGCTTCAGCGTGACCTTGGCCGACCCGACCCGCACCACACCGGCGCCGTCGACTTTGACCAGGAGGAAGCGGCCCTTCTTGGTCGAGCTGATCGACGTCCTGGCGATCTTGGAGTCGGCGGCGACCCTGACCGACGAGGTCGTGCTCGCGACCCCGCCGGAGCTGTCGATCGCGGTCAGCCTGGCCACGTAGATCCCCGCTCGGGCGTACGCGTGCCTCGGTGCCGCACCCGAGGCCGAGGCCGAGCCGTCGCCGAAGCTCCAGCTGTACGCGACGATCGACCCGTCTGGATCCACCGATCCGGAGCCATCGAAGGCCACCGGCACCCGCGCGGCGGGGTGGGCCGTCTTGACGGCGATGTGGGCGGTCGGGAGCTCGTCGATGGTGACCTGCCGCGAGCCGGAGGCCGGGGCCGGGGTTGCGAGCGCGACCGCCGCGATGACCGTGATCTGGTGGGTGACGGGGGTCGATGAGAAGCCGATCGAGTCGGTGACAGTCAGAGACACCGTGTACGTCCCCGGCGACGCATATGTGTGGCCCGGTGTCAGCCCCGTCCCGGTGGAGCCATCCCCGAAGTCCCACTGATACGAGCTGATCGTGGCCGCGTTCGGGTCGCTTGACCCGCTCGCATCGAAGAAGACTGGTGACCCTGTCACCACTCGCGTGGGCGAGGCGGTGAAGACCCCAGCCGGAGGCATGCCGATTGGGACTTGCATGGTCACGGTTGCCAGATTGCCCGCAGCGTCCACCAGGGTGAGGGCAACCTGCCACTGCCCCGGGGAGGCGAACGTGTGGTGGACGACGACCGGTACGCTCGAGCCCGCACCGAACGTGTCCTGCGTGCGATCACCCCAGTTCCAGGTCACGCTGGTGTATCCCCGCGAGCTGCTGCTCGCAGCAGGGTCGAAGGTGAGTTGGTTTCCGGCCGCCAGCGGACCCGAGACCGTGAAGCTCGGCCTGATCGCCCCCGCACTGGGCTGCGCCTCGCAGTTGACGTCGCCGTTGCTCCACTCCGTCTGGATGTAGTACGGGTTGCCGTTGATCAGCTGGTCGCGGAGATTCCCGGCGGCCGCCGTGCCTCCGAGACTCGGCTTGAAGGCGCTCGGGTTCGAGCCGGTGGACGGGAAGAACGACCCGAAGACGTTGCAGTTGTCGCCGTCCTCGTTGCCGCTGTTCGTGTCCCACCACCCGGTGCCCAACGGGTCGGTGATCGTCTCGCTGTCCTCGTGGCTCAGGTACTTGATCGCGACGTCCGCAATGTTGGCGTTCGGCTCCTGCACCTGCGTGTTTCCATCGACCTGGCAGAACTTGGGGTTCTGCGCGGTACTGGCTCCGTTGAAGAACATCGGGATGGTCGCGTACAGAACGGTGTTTGAACCATTGGCGAAGCTCGAGTGATACGCGCAGAACCCGGTTTGAGGAGTGTCGGCGCAGGTGCCGTTCGCACAGATGTTGACGGTCCCCGGCGTGACGATGAAGTAGAGCGGCGCGTTCGTCGCCGTTCCCTGCGGAAGGCCCGTGGCGATCAGGCGCCCCAGCTCTGTCTGCAGCTGCGTGTCGGTCAGGCAGCTCGGATACGTCGCAGCGACATCAGCGCAATTCACCCTGTCCCTGCTCGGGTACGCGTGCGTGTCGGAGATCGCTTGGCTGGCGGTGATGAACGTCTGCCGATAGTCCGCGAATCCCGTTGAGTCTGTGAACTGGCGGTTGACCGCGTACACGTTGGTCGACTTCCCGCTGTCGGCAGCGAGGTCGGCGAAGTAGCGCTCGAACAGTGACCTCGAGTTGGCGGTGATTCCCGAAGCCGGGTCCCAGAAGATCAGATATGGCGCGCTCGAGTGGATGACCGGGCCGTTGTGATAATCGAGATTCCCGTTGCCCGAGAACACGTTCGGCTTGCCGGCGTGCCGGGCGGCCACCGATCCGGGGATCGAGGCCGGCGCCACGCCGGCGTGGGGAGTCACGCCGAGGAACTGGCCGCTCGGCGCCCGCACGAGCACGGCCGAGGCGGTTTGCGCCCACAGGCACAGCGCGACCAGGACGACCGCTCCGATCGCAGCCTGGCATTTCCGGCCCTTGTTCATCCCGTTCGCGCTCTGCTTTGTCTCCCTGGGAGAGTCAGCCCCACGGGAGTGGGTCCGTGGGCTCGCGGCCCACGCCCTCGAGCAGGCCGGAGCGCAGCCACCGGTTCTCGTCCGGCTGGGGTGAGACCCTCAGAGGCGCGGTCTCACGCATGAACTGTTCGACCGCCGCGACCACGGCGGCGGCTTCCTCAGGCGAGGCGCTGGGAGCGACGATCGTGAGCCTGGGCCGCCGGTTCATCGAGCCGAGGGTATCGTGCTCGCCCGGTGCCCGCGCTGCCCGTCCTCGATCATGGCGCCGTCCTGACCGCCGTCTCGCCGGCGTCGGCGATCGAGCGCGTGCGCGCGGCGTTTCTACGCTTCGCGGCCGGGGAGTGGACGATGCCGGCGAAGGTGTACCTGGACAGCCCGCCGTTCGGGGATTTCCGGGCGATGCCGGCCCGAGGCGACGGCCTGGCTCTGCTCAAGTGGGTGACGTCGTTTCCGGGCAATCCCGCCCACGGCCTGCCCACCGTAACCGGCGTCATCTGCCTCTCGGATGCACGTAACGGCGAGCCGCTGATGCTGCTCGATGCGCGGTCGGTGACGGCGCTGCGCACCGGCGCGGTGGCAGCGGTGGCAGCGCTTGCATTGGCGCGGGGCGATGCCCGCACGGCCGGGATCGTCGGCTGTGGCCTTCACGGCGCGTGGTCCGCGCGCTGCCTGGCCGCCGCCGGGTATGGGCCCGGCGTCTGCCATGACCCCAGGCCCGAGGTGGCACAGGCGCTCGCGGCGGAGCTCGGCTGGCGCTCCGGCGAACGTGCCGATGCGATCGCCTCCGATGTCGTCTGCTGCGTCACGCCCGGAGCGGAGGAGGTTCTCGGCGCCGGCGACCTGCGCCGCGGCATGCACTTGAACATGCTGGGCGCCGACGGACCTGGCAAGGCCGAGGCAAGCGTGGATGCCGTCGACGCGTGCGTGCTGTTCTGCGACGAGTGGGAGCAGGCGTCCCACGGCGGGGAGCTGACCGCGGCGGTGACCGCCGGCGTCGTCAGTCGCGATCGAGTCACCGAGCTCGGCTTGGTGCTCGCCGGTTCGGCGGCCGGGCGACCCGGGCCTGAGGCGGTCACGCTGTTCGACTCGACCGGACTGGCAATCCAGGATCTGGCGATCGCGTCGGCGGCGCTGGCGGCCTGGCGCGAGGGGCGGATCGAGGCCCAGACGATCTCGCTGTGAGTCATGCTGGCCGCGCGGGGGCGGCCGCCTCTGCGCGGTGAGAATCCCGGGGATTCACAGGTCAGCCCCCGGGGAGGACGGACACCACGCCGGGCTGCCCGCTGACGATCGGCAGCGGCCGCGGGGCCACGATGAGCTCCAGCCGGAAGCCGTGGACGTCGATCTCGCGGACGGCCGCGAACCCGGCGGGAAGGGGGGTGGGGGCGGCAGGGCCGAGCGCTCGGTGACCTGGTGCCCGGATCGGCTCCACCGTGATCCAAGCCCGGCTCGCGGTGAGCGAGCGGACGGCATGCCGACCCAGGTAGGTCCGGACGACCGGCTCGTTCAGCCCCGCGGGTAGCACCACGGGAACGCGCTGGCCGATCGCCTCGACCCGTGCCAGAGCGCCGCCCCAGTCGAGCTGCTCGTAGCGCCAGTCCGTCGCGACCCAGATCGAGGTGAGGAGCGCGAGCGCGAGATACGCCACCAGCGGCACGGCGCCGAGCCGCAGCAGCGCGGGCGCTGCCAGTGCGAGTCCCAGCGGCACCGCCGCGACCACGTTGCGCGCGTAGAAGCGGTCCTCGATCCCGACCGCTCCGAGCAGCAGGGGGGCGAGGAAGACGAAGGCCGTCAACGAGACCAGCGCGGTGCCCGTGCGCCCCGATCGAGCAGTCATCACCGCTCCGGCGACGAGCGCCACGGCCAGGATCGCGATGCCCGCCGCCTCCAGCCAGGTCCGGGGAACGTTCGGGCCCATCGCGAATTGGCGCACGGTAGCGGTCAGACGCGCCCGGAGGGGAATCCCGGCGATGAACGCCGCCCGCTCGTCTCCCGTCTGGTCGAGGAGCAACGGCAACAGAGGAAGCGAGCACAGGACGACCGCCGCCGCCGATACGAGCACCTGGATCCGGCCCCGGGTTGGGCTCCTGAGCACGAGCAGGACGATCACCTCACCCCCGACGACGAAGCCCCCGAAGTAATGCGTCCAGATGCAAGCGACTGAAGCCAGCGCCCACAGGGCGTGGTCGCGCCGGCTGCCCCGCTCGAGCACGACCGAGAAGCCCCACACGGATAGCAGCGCCGTCAGCACGAACAGCCCGTAGCTGCGGGCATCGGTCGAGTACGACACGAGGATCGGGCTGACGGCGACCAGCGCCGCGGTGGCCAGGGCGACACGCTGCCCGATCAGGCGCCGGAATGCGGTGTAGGAGACGGGGACGGCGGCGATCAGCGCGAGCGCCGGGATCGCGCGCATCGCCGCGGCGCCGCGGCCGAGGACGCCGGTCCAGCCCCAGGCGAGCAAATAGTAGAGCGGTGGCGTCGACTCGGTGGCCCGAATGTGATGCCAAAGGCCGGCCAGGCTCGACTCGCCGAGCACATCACGGGTGTAGATCTCGTCGAACCACAGACTCTGGTGGTCGAGAAACGGCAGTCGCAGCGCGGCGGCGAGGAGGGTGGCCAGTGTGAGCAGCACCCAGACGCGCCGGCGTGGCCACGTGAGCAACTCGGCCCCTGGCCCCTGAGACTCGGGCCCGGGCGTCGCTGATCCAGGCCGGGGCCTCAGAGCGGGATGTTGCCGTGCTTGCGCTTGGGCCCGGGGTCGCGCTTGGTCTGCAGCGTCTCGAGCGCGGTGATGACCTTCGGGCGCGTCTCGTGCGGGACGATCACGTCGTCGATGTAGCCGCGCTCGGCCGCCGCGTACGGGTTGGCGAAGTGCGCCTTGTAGTCGGTGATCAGCTTCTGGCGGCGGGTGTCCGGCGTCGGCGACGACGAAATGTCGCGGCGGTAGATGATGTTGACGGCGCCCTCGGGGCCCATCACCGCGACCTCTGAGGTCGGCCAGGCGAAGTTGAAGTCGGCCAGCAGGTGCTTTGACCCCATCACGTCATAGGCGCCTCCGTAGGCCTTGCGGGTGATGATCGTGATCTTGGGGACGGTCGCCTCCGAGTACGCGTACAGAAGCTTCGCGCCGTGGCGGATGATCCCACCCCACTCCTGTGTCGTCCCCGGGAGGAAGCCCGGGACGTCGGTGAAGGTGATGATCGGGATGTTGAATGCGTCGCAGGTGCGGATGAACCTCGCCGCCTTGGCCGAGGAGTCGATGTCGAGCACGCCGGCCATCTGCGCCGGCTGATTGCCGACGACGCCGATCGAATAGCCGTTCAGGCGGGCAAAGCCGCAGACGATGTTCTTCGCGTGGTGCTCGTGGACCTCGAAGAACTCGCCGTCGTCGACGACGTGCCGGATCACGTCACGCATGTCGTACGGCTTGATGGGGTTGTCGGGCACGACGTGGTCGAGCTCCGGGTCCATTCGCTGCGGGTCGTCGGTCGGCTGCACGCGCGGCGCCTTCTGCAGGTTGTTCTGCGGCAGGAAGCTGATCAGGTAGCGGCAGTCCTCCAGGCACGCGTCCTCGTCCTCGGAGGCGAACTGGGCGACGCCGGACTTCGTGTTGTGCGACATCGCCCCGCCCAGCTCCTCGAAGCCCACCTCCTCGCCCGTAACGGTCTTGATCACGTCGGGGCCGGTGATGAACATGTGCGAGGTCTCCTTGACCATGAAGATGAAGTCCGTGATCGCCGGCGAGTAGACCGCGCCGCCCGCGCAGGGGCCCATGATCAGGCTGATCTGGGGGATCACGCCCGAGCAC
>Ga0209839_10000077_pt1 | contig 41175 bp, 38 predicted proteins | sample OrgsoiDNA2013050_FD_185800 | JGI IMG/M metagenome (GOLD analysis project Ga0209839, IMG submission 185800) | Permafrost soil microbial communities from the Arctic, to analyse light accelerated degradation of dissolved organic matter (DOM) -... | ecosystem: Environmental > Terrestrial > Soil >... | reverse complement strand
CGGCGGCTCGGCCCGGTCGAGCTTGTCGAGGTAGTCGTTCAGCGTGTGCAGTGGCCGGGGCTGCTGCGGGCCGCCCAGGCCGACCACAAAGCGATCAGGCGCGCTGGCCTGCAGCTCTGCGTAGAACTCCGTGACCTTCCCTGGTTCGTAGACATCCAGGGGGATGATGGCGGACCCGACAGGGATCGTCGAGGTAGCCCGGACGATCTCCGCGATCCGGCCGAGGTAGTCGATCTGGCCTCCTGGCAGCCAGATAGTGGAGTACCCGAGTTCCTCCAGTTCGGCAGCCTCGTCGAGATGCCTGTCGTCAGCCAAGACATTCAGCGCGACACCGACAGGGCCGAGATCGAGTTTGCTCATCCGTGCTCCTGCCTGCCGTCGCAACCGCCCATCCCGATCACGGTAGAACTTCAACCGGACTTTAAGTCAAGGCCGCGACGCGGGCGCCCGACTCCGGCCGGAGCCGGGACCTGGGCCGGGCCCTAGCTTCCGGTCGCTTCGGATATCGACCGCGGAAAGCGGGCGGACGAGAAGCCCATCGCTCCTGCCGGGACCATCCACGGCAGGGTAACGACGGCATACTTGCCGGCCTGGACGGCAGGGTCAGTCTCCTGAAGCGCGCGGGCTTCCGCGACGCCGACGTTGAGGACCGAGAGCCCGCGGAACTGCGATCCGGGGTCCAGCAGCGGGCCGGCCGCGAGCAACTGGCCGGCCTGGTGCAAGTCGGCGAGGTGGGACATGTGCGCGTCCTGCAGCGCGGCTTCTTGTTCCGGAGTGAATTCTGGCGCGTCATCGCGCAGCACGAGCAGCGCGATCGTGAAATGGTCGAAGTCCATGGCAGGCGATCGTATCCGGCGTGGCTGCCGGACCGGGCGCGCTGACCTGTCGGCGCAGGACGGCGCCGGCCACTGCGGGTGACGCGGTGATCCTCGCTTCAAGCGCCCGCAGCCGGAGGGCCAGGTGTGACTCGCTGTCATCGGCGGTGAGATCGACGTCGCCGATCACCGAGACCATCCGCGGACCGACGATCTCCAGCCGCAGGTAGGTCACGCGGGCGACCTCCGGCGCGTCCAGCAGGGCCTGGATGGTGGCCGCACGCACGCGGGGATCGGCCTCCTGGCCCACCAGGAACCGCCGGTTCTGGTTGATCAGGAGGATAGAGACAGCGGCGAGCAGCACGCCCACCAGGATCGATCCGGCGGCGTCCGGAATCGGGGAACCGGTCAGCTGGTGGGCGGCCAGCCCCGCGGCCGCGATCAGCAAGCCGGCCAGCACGACGTAGCCGACAACGAAGTGGCTGGCCGGTTCCGGCGTAATGAGCTCCTGGACGCCGCGGGTGACGGACACCGCAGCGCCGGCCACGAACAGCCCGCCCGGATCGCCGGACTCAGACGCCGACCTGAGCAGGTCGTGGGATCCGCGGCCCGCCCCCTCGGCCAGGACCGGTGCCGGACCCCGCTCGTCGTCCTGCTCGTGCGCCATCAGGCAGTGTTAACACACCGGCGCTCGCGCCGGGGAACAGCCGCAGCGTAACGGCGCGTCCGCCGGGCAAATGAGCGAGGTAACGGGCCAGCCGGATGCGGGCCGGGGGAATCGCGACGGCGCCCCGGCGTGCGGGCCGGATCGGGCCTGGGCCGTCAGCCGGTGACCGGGAAGGTTGTCGGTATAGGCGTGGGGATGGGCGCCGGGCTGGTCGGACCGGGACTGGGGCTGGGCCGTGGGCTCGTCCTGGTGGGACTGGGGCTGGGCCGGGGGCTCGTCCTGGTGGGACTGGGGCTGGGCCGGGGGCTCGTGCGGGTGGGACTCGGGGTCGGCGTGGGACTGGTCGTGGTGGGGCTTGGGGTCGGCGTCGCGGTGGTGCTGGTCGGAGTCGGGCTGGGCGTGACGTTTGCGCAGCTAGGAACGGTAAAGACGTCGTCGTCAAGGGTGACGGCGCCGTTACGGGCCAGGGCGCGGCCGACGACAGTGTCCCCGGTGGTCACCGTGATCGACGTCAGGGCCAGGACGCTGCCCTGGAAGGACGAGTGCGTTCCGAGCGTCGCGGAACTGCCCACTTGCCAGAAGATGTTGCAGGCCTGGGCGCCGCCGGTCAGGCGGACCGAGCTAGCCGAGTCGGTCACGAGGGTGGATCCGACCTGGAAGATCCAGACCGCAGCTGGGTCGCCGTGCGCGTTCAGGGTCAGCGCGCCACCGAGGTCCAGCGAGGTCGAGGCGTTGTACACGCCGGGTGACAGCGTCTGGCCGGCGCCGATGAAGGGGCCGACGCTGCCTGAGGGACTGCGCCCGGCGGCGTCGTTATAGGCGGTGGTCAGGTCGGACTGAGCGCCCCCGGCGACGCCGTCGGCCTGGTGGGTCGCGCCAGTCACGATGCCGGGCGGGAAGCCGGTGATGGCCGTGCCAGGGCTGACGCCGAGATCTCCGTTGATGACGGTCGCCCCGGTGTTGGTGACGGTGCTCCCGGCCAGGACCCCGAACGTGCTGGCCGTACCGAGGTTCACGGTCGCTACGGCTGCGCCCGCGATGGACTGCGTGGCGATGATCACGGCTATAGCAGTGGCGAGAACCAGGCCCGCGGCTAGGACGGAGTATCCACCGGGTCGGCGCGCGGCGCGACTGCCGATTTCTATCATTTTCCGGTCCTTTCCCTGTTGACAATAATGGGATGAGTTATTTCTCGACGGGCGAAGGGTCCAGGCGTCAACGTGCGAGAACTGGCCAGGTCAACGGGCACGCTACACCTCGTCCCCGTCGGCTGCGCGTGAACTCGCCTGCTTCTTCGAACATGTGATTTTGCGAGGAGGAACCGATGGGGCCAGGTGTTACGATGCCAATCGCATCGCGATATTGAATGCCGTGATAAGTATTTGCGCCGCTATTTTCTGGAAGGTCTATCAGTGCCTGGCCGCTGTCGATTTGACCGGTCCCGCCCGCGCCGCCGGGGGCTGGCCGGGGCGGCGGCATGTGCCATCGCGGCGGGCCTGGCTGTCCTGGTGGCTGCCTGCGGGGCGACCAGCCCGCCGCCCGCGCCGCCCGCCGCCTCGTCCCGGCCGGTGCTGCCCGTGCACTTGTCAGCGGCCCAGATCGGGCGGCTGCCCATGGCCACTACGTTCGGGAGGTCGCCCGGGGCGCCACAGGATCCGGGCACATTCCAGCCCGAGCAGGGACTCGTGCTGCACCCGACGGCGACGCGGGTGATCTACGCTCGCCCCGGTGGTTCGCCGGTGGCCGCGCTGCCCCCCGGCCAGCTCGGCGGCCCGACCTGGGTCCCGGTGGTGCAGTCGCAGCCAGGCTGGGACCGGGTCCTGCTGCCGACCCGGCCGAACCACTCCACGGGCTGGATCTACCTGGGCGGCGGCGGGCTGCAGGTCGCCTCCGATGACTACCAGGTCCAGGTAAACCTCGCCGGCCACCGGATGACCGTGACCGACGGCGGCGCAAGCCTGGGATCGTGGCCGGTGGCCGTGGGCGCGGCGGCCACGCCCACCCCGGCAGGACGTACGTTCCTGCTCGCCTCTATCGCGCCCGTCCATCCCACCTTCAGCCCGCTGATTCTCCCGCTGGGCCTGCATTCGGGCTCACTGGGCGACTTCGACGGCGGCCCCGGCACGGTCGGCCTGCACGGCTGGCCTGACCCGGCAGTGTTCGGCCACGCGGTCAGCCACGGGTGCATCCGAGTGCCCGCGGCGGCACTGCGGATCCTGGCCCGGGTTCCCCTGGGAAGCTCAGTCATGATCATCAGCTGAGCTGCCGGGCTCGGCCGGCCGGCCGGACCGTGCGCTCAGGCGACCGAGGGCGCGGCCAGGTGATCGAGCGCGGTCAGGATCCGCTGCTCCGACACTCGGACGGGGGTGCCCAGCGTCTGGGCGAAGAGGCTGACGCGCAGCTCCTCGATCATCCAGCGAACTGCCTCGTCGTCGTCACCGCCACGACCGGATGCCGCCAGCTCTCGCCTGACCTGCTGGTAGGCGTCGGCGACGCGGTGCACGACCGCCATCCGCTCGGCGTCCCGGCGCAGCTCTTCCGGTGCCTTCTCCAGCCGCCGGTCGATGGCCCGCAGGTAGCGGACAAGGTCGGGCAGGCGCCGCGCGCCGGTCTGCGACACGAACCCCGGATAGATCAGCGCGGCCAGCTGGGAGCGCATGTCCGCGACGGCCGGTGCCAGTGCCGGGCTGGCGGCGCGCCCCAGCCGGACCTCGACCTCGTGGGCTTCCCCGAGGGCACGGGCGACGCCGCCGACTACCTCGGCCGTCGTGGCGCGCAGCCCTGACCGTGCGGCCTCCAGGAGGCGCCCGAAGCCGGCGGCGTCCCAGGCCGGCCCGCCCGCCGCGGCGATCACCCGATCGGCCGCGCACGCCGCGCAGTCCTCGAGCAGCGCGCCGGCGTTCGGGTACGGATGCCGGCTGATCGACAGCTTGACGCTGACCGGCAGCTCACTGGCGACCGATCGCACCCCCGAGGGCACCTGCAGCAGGAGCAGCCGCCGGGTGCCCCCCCACATGGCCGCGCTGGCGCGGGCCTCGGTCTCGAACAGCCGGATGTCGACCGCGTCGCCGGCGTCCGCCAGTGCCGGGTAGGCGCGGACGCGCCCGTCGTCGAACACCCGCGGCACCGTGTCGAAGTCCCAGGTCCGGAGGCCGGAACGAGTGATGCCACGGGCCGCCTGGCTGAGCGTCGCCTGCAGGCGGGACCGTAGCTGCTGGCGCAGCGCGCCCAGGTCCTTGCCGGTCGCGAGCACGTCGTCGCCGTCCACCACCCGGAACGTGACCCGCAGGTGCGCGGGCAGCCGGGACAGGTCCCACGCCTCGCGCGGGATATGGACCCCGCCGAGCCGGCCGAGCTCGGCCCCCAGCACGTCCAGCAGGTCGCCGTGCGCCGGGCCCAGCCGGGTCAGCACCGCCCGCGCGGTGTCGGGGGCCGGCACGAAGACCGTGCGCAGCTGCTTGGGCAGTGACCGGATCAGCTCCGTCACCAGCTCCTGGCGCAGGCCCGGCACCTGCCAGCCGAACTCTGCGCCGTTCACCTGGTTGAGCGTCGCCAGCGGGACATCCACGGTCACCCCGTCGTCCGGCTCGCCGGGCGCGAACTCATACGACAGCGGCAGCCCGGCCCAGCGGCCCGGGTAGTCGGCCGGGCGGATCTGCTCGGCGTCCGGGCCGACGAGCTGCGCGGGGGAGAAGGTCAGCAGGTCCGGCTGCGCCGACCGGGCCTCCTTCCACCAGCTGTCGAAGTGCCGGGCGGAGGTGACGTTCGCGGGGATCCGGCGGTCGTAAAAGTCGAACAGGGCGTCGTCATCGACGACGATGCCGCGCCGCCTGGCCCGGCGCTCCAGGTCCGCGGCCTCCTCCAGCAGCTGCCGGTTGTGGTGGAAGAACCGGTGGCGGGTCTGCCAGTCACCCTCCACCAGGGCGCTGCGGATAAATAGCTGCCGGGCCGCCGCGGGGTCGACGCGCCCGTAGCTGACCTGCCGCGCGGCCACGATCGGCAGCCCGTACAGGGTCACCTTCTCGGCGGCCATCGCCGCGCCGCGCCGCGCGTCCCAGTGCGGCTCGCTGTAGGTGCGCTGGACTAGGTGCCCGGCCAGCGACTCCGCCCATTCGGGCTCGATGCGCGCGGCGGTCCTGGCCCACAGCCGGGACGTCTCCACCAGCTCGGCGGCCATCACCCACGGTGGCGGGTTCTTGGCCAGCGCGGAATCCGGGAAGATGACGTAACGGGCGCCGCGCGCGCCGGCGAACTCGGTCGGCCCGCGCCGCTTGCCGCGGGCCTTCTGGGCGCCGTCCCGCTGGTCGCCATTCTTGGTGTCGACGATTTTCATCCCGATGTGCGAGAGCAGGCCGGCCAGCAGCGAGGTGTGTACCCGGGTGGCGAGCTCCGCCGGGAAGCGCGGTTCTCCCTTTCCCGCGGCGTCCAGGTCCGCCGGCGGCCCGGGGTCGCCGTCCGGGCCGACGACGATGTCCATCTCCCTGGCCGCCTGCCGGAGCTGCCCGTACAGGTCCTGCCACTCCCGCGTCCGCAGGTAGTGCAGGTACTCGCGGCGGCACATCCGGCGGAACGCGGACGAGGACAGCTCTCGCTGCTGGTCGCGCAGGTAGTCCCAGAGGGTGACGAGGGCGAGGAAGTCCGAGCCTGGTTCCGCGAACCGGGCGTGCCTGGCGTCGGCGGCCTCGCGGGCGTCCGCGGGGCGCTCCCGAGGATCGGAGATGGACAGCGCCGCGGTGATGATCAGCACCTCGCGGGCACATCCGTTACGACCTGCCTCCAGGATCATCCGCCCGAGGCGCGGGTCCAGGGGGAGGCGAGCGAGTTTTCGCCCTATGTCGGTCAGGCGGAGAGCACCGCGGCCCTGCGAGACGGCGCTCAGCTCCTCCAGCAGGCGGACGCCGTCGGCGACATTCCGCGAATCCGGCGGGTCGATGAACGGGAAGTCAGCGACCTCCCCGAGATCGAGCGCCGCCATCCGCAGGATGACCGACGCCAAGCTGGTGCGCAGGATCTCCGGGTCGGTGAACTCCGGCCGCGAGGCGAAGTCCTCCTCGCTGTACAGCCGGATGCACACGCCGTCGGAGGTGCGGCCGCACCGGCCCGCGCGCTGGTTGGCCGACGCCTGGGAGATCGGCTCGATCGGCAGCCGCTGCACCTTCGTGCGGTGGCTGTACCGGGAGATGCGCGCGCTGCCCGGGTCGATCACGTACTTGATGCCGGGGACGGTCAGCGAGGTCTCCGCCACGTTGGTGGCCAGCACCACGCGCCGCCTGCCGTGCTGAGAGCTGCGGGCCATATCAAAAACCCGGTGCTGCTCGGCCGCCGACAGCCGGCCGTAAAGCGGCAGGACCTCCAGGTCCTGCCGACCGGCCAGGGCCTCGGCGGTGTCCCTGATCTCCCGCTCGCCGCTCAGGAAGACGAGGATGCCGCCGGGCCCGTCCGCGCGCAGCTCCGTGACCGCATCGGAGATGGCCTGGACCTGGTCGCGCTGCTCCGCCCCGGAGGTGTCGGGGTCGGCCAGCGGCCGGTAGCGCAACTCGACCGGGTAGGTGCGCCCCGACACTTCGATCACCGGCGCCCCGGCGCTGTCCTGGTCGCCGCTGTGCTGGCCTGATTCGCCTTCGGCGCTGTGCTGGCCTGATTCGCCTTCGGCAAAATGCTTGCTGAAGCGCTCCGGGTCGATCGTGGCCGAGGTGATGATGACCTTGAGGTCGGGGCGGCTGGGCAGCAGTTGCCGCAGGTAGCCCAGGATGAAGTCGATGTTGAGGCTGCGCTCGTGCGCCTCGTCGATAATCAGGGTGTCGTAACGCAGCAGCTGCCGGTCACGCTGCATCTCGGTGAGCAGGATGCCGTCGGTCATCAGCTTGACCAGCGTGTCGTCGCTCGATCGGTCGGTGAAGCGGACCTTGTAGCCGACGGCGGCGCCGAGCTCGGTCCCGAGTTCGTCGGCGATCCGCTCCGCCACGGTGCGGGCCGCGATCCGGCGCGGCTGAGTGTGGCCGATCTGCCCGGTCACGCCGCGCCCGAGCTCGAGGCAGATCTTCGGTAGCTGCGTGGTCTTGCCCGAGCCTGTCTCGCCGGCCACGATCACCACCTGGTGGTCGCGGATGACCTCGGCGATCTGATCCTTGAGCTGGCTGACCGGAAGCTCGGGCGGGTAGGAGATCACTGGAACGGAAAGCCGGCGCGCCTCGATCCGAGCCGCCGCGCCGTCCAGTTCCGCAACGACCCGGCCGATCGCCTGCTCCCGCGCCGCGGGGTCGCGCGTCGCGGCAGCGCTCTGCACGCGCCGGCCCAGCCGGTGCTGATCGCGCAGCATCAGGCCGGGCAGGCGAGCGCGCAGCTCAGCGGGCGAGGGTGTCAAGGTGGCAGTCTCCATGGCGGCACGGGGCCACAGCCAAGGATGGTCTGACTGGCCCCGGAGTGCTAACAATTTAGCGGCGCGGCTGCTTCCGCGGCGGCAGCACCTCAATGGTTCGGATTACCCCTGTCCCGCCGGGGGTGATCCGAACCACTGACGGTTACGTCGCCGTCAGCGCCGGCCACCGCGGTCGGCCGCGGCTACTGCTCGGCGATCAGCAGCCGGTATCCGGCGTCGTAGTTCTCGCGTTGCAGAAGGTCACGGTGGCGCTCCCGCCACCGGCCGGAGTCCAGTTCCGCGGCGAGCCGGCGCAGGCCTGGCCGCAGAACCTCGTCGCCGGACTGAGCCAGGCCCGAGATGCCGGCCCGGACACCGGGATCGAGGTAGGCCTCCGGCCGGCGCCAGTAGGCGGCGAGGAACCCGTCGCGGCAGTCATGGGGAACGGGGACAGGCTGAATGCGGGCCCCGCCGAGCAGCGCGGCGAGCCGGTAGACGGGGATGGCCCGGCTGTCGTCGAGGGAGGCGACCTGCGGCAGGTACTCCCGCAGCAGCCAGAACTCCCGGCCGACCTGCTGATCCCAGGTGAGGACGACGATGCGGCGCCGGGCGATCCGCCGCAGCTCAGCAATCCCCGCCGCCAGGTCGGCCCAGTGGTGCACCGTCAGGAGCGCCATGGCGGCATCGGCGGCGTTACTGGCGACGGGCAGCGCTTCCGCCCGGGCCTGCACGACCGGCGCCGAGCCGCCCGGCCGCTGGCTGATCATGACGAGACTGGGCTCGACGGCGAGCACCGTCTGGGGCGGCTCGTAGGAGCCCGCTCCCGCGCCGACGTTGATCACCGACCGGGCATCCCCGAGCGCGGCCCCGACCAGGGCGCCGATCCGCGGGTCGGCGCGCCGGGTCGCGGTATAGGTCGCCCCGATCGTGTCGTAGCTGACCACGACTCCAGTATGCCGATAGCATCCGGCGCGGCCTACTCCGGCTCGAGCCCGAGGGCCGAGCCGATCGAGGCCGTGACCGCGGGCAGGTCGGCGGAGTTCGCGCCGCCGCCCTGGGCGAACCGCGCGCTGCCGCCGCCCCGTCCGCCGGTGACGGCCAGCACGTGCTGCAGCAGCGTCCGGGCGTCCAGGTGCGCGTCGGCCGTGGCGGGGATGCTGACCCCGATGCGCAGCGATCCCGACGCGGCGTCGGGCAGCAGGACCACGGTCACGGCGTCGAGCTCGGCGCTGAGCCGCCGAGATTCCCGGGCAAGATCAGATATAACGAGGCCCGGATCCACTGCTATGACGTAGCGCTGGCCGGACGGCCCCACGCGGACCGCCGAGTTCAGTGCCGCAGGAGCTATCCGGGTCGGTCGCGGCCTGCTGCTGCGCCCGGCAAGCGCGTCGACGCGCTGCGGCAACTGGTCGACGGAGACCCGCAGCCGGGCGGCGATCTCCCGGAGCAGCTTGTCGCGCTCCAGCGTGTAGGCGATGGCGGCCTCGCCGGTGACTGCCTCGATCCGGCGCACGCCCGCGCCGATGCTGCTCTCGCTGACGATCCGGACCAGGCCGACCTCCGCGGTGGCCTGCACATGCGTTCCGCCGCACAGCTCGGCGGAGAAATCGCCGAAGGAGACGACCCGCACCTCGTCGCCGTATTTGTCGCCGAAGAACGCCATGGCCCCGCCGCTGACCGCCTCCTGGAACGGCCGGATCTGCGTAGCGCGGCTGGAGTTCGCCAGCACCTCGGCGTTGACCAGCCGCTCGACCTGGTCGATCTCGCTCTCCGACAGCGCCTGGGGATGCTGGAAATCGAACCGCAGCCGGTCCGGGGCGACCAGTGACCCGGCCTGCCGGACATGCTCGCCGAGGACCTGGCGCAGCGCGGCGTGCAGCAGGTGCGTCGCCGAGTGGTTGCGCATCACGGACCGCCGCCGGCCGGGATCCACGGAAAGCTCCACGGTGTCGCCCGGCTGCAGGACACCGCTGGCGACCTCGATCAGGTGCACGAACCGGCCGTCGGTGTTCTGGGTGTCGAGCACCCTGGCCGCCAGGCCAGGCGCCGTGACCTGACCGGTGTCACCGACCTGCCCGCCGCCCTCGGCGTAGAACGGGGTCTGGTCGAAGACCGCCAGGCCGGTCTCGCCCGCGGTCAGCTGGCCCGCTAGCCCGTCCGGGCCGGCGTGCTCGCGTGCCTGCCCCAGCGCGAGGACCCTGCCCTTGGCGCTGAGCTGCTGGTAGCCGAGGAACCGGGTCGGCTCGCCGCCGGCGGCGGCGATGAGCTCCGGATCCGCGCTGACCGCGACGGCCGGGCCGCCGCCTGTCCCCGGCCTGGCCGCGGGCCGCGACAGCTCCCGGTGCTCGGCGAACAGCTCGGCGAACCGGCGCTCGTCCAGCGAGCCGCCGCGGCTGGCGGCGAAGTCGCGGATCAGGTCGACCGGCATCCCGTGGGTCGCGAACAGCGCGAAGACGTCCTCGCCGCTGATCTCGAAGCCAGGGCTGGCCGCCAGCGCGGAAAGCTGGTCCAGGCCGCGGCGCACCACCCGGCCGAAGTCGCGCTGCTCACGGGCGAGCAGCGCGAGTATCCGGTCACGGTTCTCGCCGACCTGAGGGTAGTGGCGCTCGAGCTGCCCTATCGCGACGTCGGCGATCTCGCCGAGGTCGAGGGAATCCGCGCCGGCCTGAGTCGCGGTGGCGATCGCCGTGCGCAGCAGGCGCCGCGGGATGTAGCCGCGGCCCTCGTTCGACGGGGCGACGCCCTCGCCGAGGATCAGCGCCGATGCCCGGACGTGGTCGGCGACCAGCCGGATGTCCCGCTGGCTCGCACCGGTCCCGGCCAGCCCCGGGCCGGCCAGCCCCGGGCCGGCCAGCCCCGTGCCAGACAGGGCCGCCTGCGCGGCGGCCACGATCGGGGCGAACAGGTCGGTCTCGTAGACCGACTCGCGGCCCTGCAAGACCATCGCCATCCGCTCCAGCCCGGAGCCGGTATCCACGCTGGCGAACCGCAGGGGTTCCAGGGAGCCGCCGGGCAGCCGGTTGAACTCCATGAATACTCCGGCATTCCAGATCTCGATATAACGGCTCCTGGTGTCGAACTCGCCGCCCGGCCGGTACTGCGGCCCGTGCTCGGGCCCGGTGTCGTAGAAGACCTCGGTGCACGGACCGCACGGCCCGGTGTCGCCGGCCGACCAGAAGTTGTCCTCATCGCCCAGGTAGACGATGTGGTCGCGGGGGATCCCGGCCCGCTGCCACGCCGTGGCCGATATCTCGTCCGGCGGCAGGCCGAGCTGGTCACTGCCCCGGTACACCGTCACGTACAGCTGCCCGGTGCTGAACCCGAAGCCCTCGGTCAGCAGCCCGAACGCCAGCTCGACGGCGCGGTCCTTGAAGTAGTGGCCGACCGACCAGCTGCCGAGCATCTCGAAGAAGGTCAGGTGCTGCCGGTCGCCGACGTCGCCGATGTCGATGGTGCGCACGCAGGGCTGGATGTTGCACAGGTCCGGCGACGGTGGCACGGCCTCGCCCAGGAAGTAGCGCTTCAGCGGGGCCATGCCGGCGTTCACGAACAGCAGCGTCGGATCGTTCACCGGGATCACGGAGGCAGAGTCGATCCGCTGGTGCCCTCGCTCGGTGAAATACCTCAGGAAGGTCTCGCGGATCTCGTCGCTGCTCGTCGGTCGGCCCATGCGCACAGTAAATCGGCTGGCCGCGCCGGCAGCGACGCCATTTCCCGCGCCGCCAGTCGAATTGGCTAACCTGACCGCGGTACTGGCTGCCTTCATGAGGAGATCCTTTGCTGGGCTGGAACACCCCGTGACGGCGCTGACGCACGCCGAGGCGGCGGACCGTGCGCGGCTCATCGAGGTACTGGGCTACGCGATAGACCTGGACCTCACCGCCGGTGACGAGGTGTTCGGCGCCGTGACCGTCATCCGCTTCTCCTGCCGGCAGCCCGGCGACGGCACGTTCGTGGAGCTCAGGCCGGCCACGCTGCGCCGGGCCGTGCTCAACGGGCGCGACCTGGATCCTGCTGCCCTCGACGGCAACCGGCTGCCGCTGGCCGGCCTGCACGGGGAAAACGAGCTGAGGGTCGAGGCCGACATGGCCTACTCTCGCGCGGGCGAGGGCATGCACCGGTTCACCGACCCGGCCGACGGGGAGGTGTACCTGGCCGCGCACTGCGGCGTGGACAACGCCCAGCGGGTCTTCGCGGCGTTCGACCAGCCCGACTTGAAGGCGGCCATCGCGGTCACGGTTACCGCTCCGCCGGGGTGGACCGTCCTGGGCAACGCCGCCGGGCGCCCCGAACCCGCCGATCCGGGCCGCTGGCGGTTCGCCGCGACGCCGCCCATCTCCACCTACCTGTTCACCCTCGTGGCAGGCCGTTATCACAGCGTCCGCATCGAGCACCGCGGTATCCCGTTCGGCCTGCACTGCCGCCGCTCCCTGGCCGGGCACCTCGACCGCGACGCCGGCGAGATCCTCGCTGTTACCCGCGCGTGCTTCGATCGGTACCAGCGGCTATTCGACGAGCCGTATCCCTTCGACTCCTACGACCAGGCCTTCGTGCCCGAGCTGCAAGCGGGAGCGATGGAGAATCCGGGTTGCGTCACGTTCCGCGACGAGTTCGTCTTCCGGTCCGCCGTCACGCGGGCCGAGCGGCAGACCAGGGGAATGGTCATCGCGCACGAGATGGCGCACATGTGGTTCGGTGACCTGGTCACCATGCGCTGGTGGGACGACGTGTGGCTGAGCGAGTCGTTCGCCGAGTACATGGGCTTCCAGGTGCTGTCGGAGGCGACCGGCTACACCGGGACCTGGACCGACTTCGCGCTGGCCCGCAAGCCCCGCGGCTACGACGCCGACCAGCGGCCGACCACCCATCCCGTCGCGCCGGGCCCGGCGCAGGTGCCCGACATCCACGCCGCGCTGTCGAACTACGACGACATTTCCTACGCCAAGGGCGCCTCCGCGCTGCGCCAGCTGGTGGCCTGGCTCGGGCGCCCGGCGTTCCTCGCCGGGATCAACGACTATCTGGCCGGGCACCGTTTCGGCAACGCCACCCTGTCGGACCTGCTGGAGTCCCTGTCCCGCGCATCGGGGCTCGACGTGAGTGACTGGGCCGCGCACTGGCTGCGCACCGCAGGCGTGGACACCCTCACCGCGGTGCCCGTGCAGTCGGCGGAGGGTCAGGCGCCGGACGGTCAGGCGCCGGGCGGCGAGGTGGTTATCGAGCATCTCGGCAGCCGGCCGCACCGCCTGACGGTCGGCGTCTACGATCACGCGCCCGGCCAGCTCGGCCGGCTCGACCGCCGGGGCAGCGTCCCGGTCAGCATCGGCGCCAGCGCCCGGCGCACCGTCGCGGCGCTGCCGCCCGGTCCGGCGCCCGCGCTCGTGCTGCTCAACGACGGCGACCTGAGTTACTGCAAGATCCGGCTCGACCCGCGGTCCTGGGCCACGGTCACCGTCGCGCTCAGCGGCATCCCCGATCCGCTCGCCCGCGCCGTGGTCTGGAATGCCGCCCGCGACATGGTCCGCGACGGTGAGCTGCCCGCGCAGGATTACCTGGACCTGGTGGCCCGGCACCTGCCGGCCGAGACCGATACCTCGATCACCGCGCAGGTACTCGGGTTCGCCCGCGGCCAGGTTGCCGACCGTTACCTGAATCCACCCCGGCGCGGTGCCGCGCTCGCGCTGATCGCCGACACCTGCCGCGACCTCCTGGCCCGTGCGGTCCACTACCGTGCGGCCCAGGACCGTGCGGCCGGCCTGCGGCTGGCCGCTACGCGCGGGCTCATCGACAGCGCGATCTCCTCCGCCGACCTCGCCGCACTGCGCGAGTGGCTCGCCGGTGAGACACCCCCGGGCTTCCCGGACCTCGCCCCCGACCTCGCTCCCGACCTGCGCTGGCGGATCCTGCTGCGCCTCGTCGTGCTCGGCGAGGTCAGCCGGGCCAGGATCGACCAGGAGCACGAGCGCGATTCCGGCACCGCCGGGCGGCAGTGGGCGGCGCGCTGCCGCGCCGCGCTGCCGGAGCCCGCGGCCAAGCAGGCCGCCTGGACGGCCATGTTCGACGCGGCGCAGACGCCCGCGAGCGAGCTATCCGGCTATCTGCTGACCGCCACTGCGGAGGGGTTCTGGCACCCAGAGCAGGCGGAACTGCTCGCCGACTACGTTCCCCGCTACTTTCCCGCCTTGCTCCGGGCGGCCGCGGGCCGCGGCGGCGCCACGGCCCGGGTGCTGGCCCAGCACGGCTTTCCCTACCACGCCGTGAACGAGGCCACCTTCCAGGCCGGCGAGCGATGCCTGAAAGGCAACCCGCCCGCTTCGGACCTGCGCCGGCTCCTGGCCGACCAGCTCGCCGACCTGGGCCGCGCCCTGCGCGTGCGGTCAGTCCAGCCACCATTCCGCGCGCCGGTCTAGGCGGCGCGTCGCTGCGTCCCGTTCCTGCCCAGGCGGAACAGCTCGGCGTTGGCGGCACGCCAGGTCGAATCACGGCGCGTCAAACGTTGATCCCGACCCGGTGAGCGTCGGTATGGTGCCGCTGTCAGCGCTGCCGGCGGCGCTGCCGGAGCCAGGCCTGGGCGCCCATCTGGATGGCTTCCCAAGGGCTGCCCAGCGGCGGCGTGTAGGACAGGTCGAGGTCGCTGACGGTGTCGACGGTCATGCCGTGGAAGATCGCGGTGGCGGCGATGTCGATGCGCTTGGCGATCTCGGCGTGGCGGTGGCCGAAGAGCTGCACGCCGAGGAGGCGCCCGGTGGCCAGGTCGCCGGTGAACCGCATCGTGATGCGGTGGCTGCCGGGGTAGTAGGCCTTGTGGTCGTCGGCCTCGGATTCGACGGTGCCGGGGTCGAACCCGGCCGCGACCGCTTCGTGGTCACGCAGCCCGGTGCGCGCGGCGGCCTGGTCGAAGATCTTCACGACCTGGGTGCCGAGGCTGCCCGCGAATTCCCGAGTCCCGCCCAGGGCGTTCTCGCCGGCCACCCTGCCCTGCTTGTGCGCGGTCGTGCCGAGCGGCAGATAGGTCTCGCCGAGCAGCCGGTGATGGGTGATGACGCAGTCCCCGGCCGCGAAAACGTCCGGGAGGCTGGTCCGCATGCCCTGGTCCACCGCGATCGCGCCCCGCACGCCGAGCGCGGCGCCGGCCTCGGCTGCGAGGGCGGTGTCGGGGCGGACGCCCACGACGACCAGGACCATGTCAGCCAGCCGGGTTACGGCCGCTCCGCCGGCTGCGGTGGCCTCGACCCGCAATTGTCCTCCCTGGCCCGCGGGAGCGTGGCTGATCTGCCGGACAGTGGTGCTGGTCAGGACCTCGACGCCGCGGGCGGCGAGCTGCCCGTGCACCAGGGCGCCAATTTCGGGGTCGACGGTGGGCAGTACCTCAGGCAGCTGCTCCATCTGGATGACCGACAGCCCGCGGGTGACGAGGGCGTCGGCCATCTCCAGGCCGATGTACCCGGCGCCGACGATGACCGCGGTGGCCGGTGCGGCCTGCTCGATGGTGCGCATGACGGCGAAGGTGTCGCCCATCGAGTGCAGCAGGTGCACGCTGTCATCGGCGCCGAGGGCATCAGGGCCAGCCAGGCCGCTGATCGGGGGGCGGACTGGCACCGCGCCGGTGCCGACGACGAGCTTGTCGTAGCTCAGCAGTTCCTCGCTGCCGTCGGCGGCGGTGACCGCTAGCTTGCGGCCGGGGACGTCGATCCGGCGGGCGGTGGTATCCAGCCGCAGGCTCATCCCGGTGGCTTCCAGGTCGGCGACCGTGCGGTGGGCGAGGTTGCGCCAGTGAGTCACCTCGCCGGAGACGTAATAGGGGATGCCGCAGATCGAGAAATTCGGGTAGGCGTCCGCGACAACCACGCTGACCTCAGCGCCGGGATCCAGCTCGCGGGCTCGCAGCGCGGCGCTGATCCCCGCGTCGCTGCCGCCGATCGCAATGAGGTGCATGGGGGTCTCCCTCGGCTTGGCTGTTACTGAGGTCGGCGATATGCGGGAGCCCGGCCGGCAGGCGGGTGGCTTCCGTCGGCCGCCGCCAGGTGGCCCGGTCGGGACCCGGCCGGGTCGGCCCTGGCGTCGGCGTCCGGCCGGTCCCGGTGGTGGGGGACGATGATGTCCGCGGCCTCTGCGGGCGTGACGCCGGGATAGAGCGCCCGGATAACCCCGACGGCTAGCACGCCGCCGATGACCTCGGCGGCGACGAAGGCCGGCACCGACGACGGGGCGATTCCGGCGAAGGTGTCGGAGAACATCCGGCCGACGGCGATCGCGGGGTTGGCGAAGCTGGTCGAGGACGTGAAGAAATAGGCCGCACCGATATACGCCCCGACAGCTGCCGGGGCGCCCCGGGACCGGCCCGACCGGGCCAACGCGAAGATCACCAGGATCAGCCCGAGGGTGGCGACGATCTCGGACAGGAAATGCGCAGGTGAGGCCCGGTGCTTCGCCGAGATGCTGGCCGCCGCTCGGGCGAACATCAGGTTCGCGACCGCGGCGCCGCCGATGCAGCCGATCACCTGCGCGGGCAGGTAGGCCGCCGCCTCGCGCCAGCGCAGCCCTCCGAACGCGGCGTCTGCGAACGAGACCACCGGGTTGAAGTGGCCGCCGGAGACCGGCCCGAACATCAAGATGATGGCGAACAGGCCGGCCGCGGTCGCTGCCGCGTTCTCCAGCAGCTCCAGTCCCACGGCACCGGGAGACAGGCGCTGGGCGGCGATGCCCGAGCCGATCACGACTGCGGCCAGGAACGCGCTGCCCAGCAGCTCGGCAAGCAGCCGCCGCCACAGCGCCACGTCGTTCACCGCGGGGACCTGCGCGCAGTCTCGCTCATCGCGGCAGTCTCGCTCATCGCGGCAGCGCCGCTTCGTGCAGCCCGGCTGCCGCACCTGCGTGATCTGCCATCGGCTGCTCTCCATTGATAAGCGTCTATGCAACTGGACCAGCTTGCCAGTCTGGATAGACAACAGTCAAGATAGGGCTATGTCGATGCAGGCTCGGCGGACCGCGCCGGAGTCCGTTCCCCCGGCGGAGTCGCGGGTCGTGGTCGAGGCCTGCGTCACGCCCCTGATCGGCGAGCCGCTCGGCGAGGGCGCGGCCGCCGCGCTCGCGCAGGTGTTCAAGGCCCTCGGCGACCCGGTCCGGCTCCGGCTGGTTTCCCTGATCGGCGCGCATCAGGGCGGCGAAGTGTGCGTCTGCGAGCTGACCACCGCGTTCGACCTCACCCAGCCGACGATCAGCCATCACCTGAAGGTCCTGCGGGAAGCCGGGATCATCGAGTGCGAGCGCCGCGGCACCTGGGTCTACTACTGGCTCGTGCCCGCCGCGCTGGAGCGCATGGCCGCGCTGCTCGCCGCCCCGTCCGGAGCAGCGATCTCCTGACGGCAGCTGCCGCGAACTCGCCTCGGGGAGACCCCCGTGGTCAGCAGCACTGTGCGGGGGAGGTGCTTGCCTCCGCTGACTGGCGGCCGTCGTCGCCGCAGCACCCGGGGGCGCCGGGGTTCTCGGCATGGAAGGTCTGGCTGTCGGCCAAGACCGTGTAGATCTCCCACCGCTCGCCGTCGGACGGCCCCTGGACCCAGAACTTATCCTGCTTGGCGTAGCAGCACGTAGTGGCCCGTTCGTCGACCGAGGCGAGCCCGGTCCCGGCGAGGCGGGCCTGCTCGGCGTCAACGGTGTCGATGTCGGGAACCTCCACGCCGAGGTGGTTCAGGCTGCCGCCGCGGCCGGGGTTCTCCAGCAGGACCAGCTTCAGCGGCGGCTCGGCGATGGCGAAGTTGGCATAGCCGGGCCGCAGCTTGGCCGGCTCGGTGCCGAACAGCTTGGTGTAGAAGGCGACGGCCTCGCCGATATCATTGACGTTGAGGGCGAGTTGAACGCGGCGGGACATGAGAACCTCCTGAACTAGGACTTCGATGAACGTCTATATCTGGCTCTGGCGCTGAGCTTGCCACGGGACATCGAGGTCTGTCAATATAGACATATGCCGAAGTCTCTGGTGGTGCTAAGCCCTGCCGAGACGGCCGCGTGCTGCCTGCCGCTATCGATCGAGCCGCTGTCCCGCGCGCAGGCCGAGCGGGTCGCGCCACTGCTGAAGGCACTGGCCGATCCGGTGCGACTGCGGCTGATGTCCCTGGTCGCATCACATCCGGGCGGCGAGGCGTGCGTCTGCGACCTCGCGGATGCGTTCGACCTGTCGCAGCCGACCATCAGTCATCACCTGAAGGTGCTGCATGAAAGCGGCCTGCTGGACCGAGACAAGCGCGGAGTCTGGGTTTACTACCGGGCCCGGACCGCGGCGCTGGCCAGCGTCGGCGCGCTGATCGGCTACCCGCCGTCCTGAGCGGCCGGGCGGCAACGGCGACATTCGCGCGGAGCCTGCTGTCCACGATCTCCTCCCGGTCGATCAGCTACGTATGGCAAAGTGCGGGCGCTCCTTGCGGTTCATTGCTCTTCAACAACGCCGTTGATCATCTACTCTTGGGGCCACTCTTCTTCTCACCAATAAAGGAGCAACCACGTGGCTCAGCGCACGCAGATCGTGTTTACCGATGACCTCGATGGCGGTCCAGCGGACACCACTGTCAGCTTCACGGTGGACGGCACCGCCTACGAGATCGATCTTTCCACCGCGCACGCGGAGGAATTCAGGACCGCGCTGCAGCCGTTCGTGGCCGCCGCACGGCGCGTTGGCGGCAGTAGCCGGCGGGCCGGCAAGGGCGGCCGCTCCGGGGGCCCGGCCCCGTCAGCGGTTCGCGAGTGGGCCAAGGGCGAGGGCATCAAGGTCTCCGATCGCGGCCGGGTGCCCGCTGAGCTGATCGTCAAGTTCCAGGCGGCGAACCCTAGGTAGGACCCGGCGGCAGCCGGGGAAGGAACTTCGATGGCAACCACCGGCGTGGCCGTGGTGACCGGGGCCGGATCGGGCCTCGGCCGCAGCATCGCCCGGTCCCTGCTCGCCAGCGGGTGGCAGGTCGGGGCGGCAGGCCGCCGCGAGGATGCCCTGCACGAAACCCTGGCCGCGACGGCGCCCGCCCAGTCCGGGCTTGCCGTCGCGACCGACGTCACCGTGCCGGAGTCAGTCGCCGGACTTTTCGATGCCGTGCACCACCGGTGGGGGCGGATTGACCTGCTCGTCAAGGCTTTCCTGTGCGCCCAGCATGCGGCGGCTGATGAAGGCCCAGACCCCGCGCTGCGGCCGGATCATCAACAACGGCTCGATATCCGCGCATGTGCCGCGCCCGCGCAGCATCGCCTACACCGCCACTAAGCACGCGGTCACCGGCCTGACCAAGTCCCTCGCCCTCGATGGCCGGGAGTTCGACTTATCGGCCGGGGCTGAGACTGGCCGACGTTGGAGCAAGACCGGCGACGGCGGCCGCTACCGCACTGGTCGGGACATGCATGCAGCACGCCTTCGTCGGCTCCTTCAGCGGTCGCGGGCGTGGCGAAGACCGCGAGCAGGCCTTCGCAACGCTCGCCGACGGCGTCGTGGCGGCCGTCCTTCATGGCAGCTGCCCCTAACCAGCGCACCGGCCGGGGAGTTGCAGCTGGCCTTCGCCGCGATGACGGCCGGCGAGCACCTCGCGAGTACTCGCTGCGCGGTGGGCGAGTGCGGTGCTGGCCGCCTCCAGCCCAGGGAGCTCCGGGCCCGTAGTGCCGCGCTCCTGGACCGGGTGTGTGTGGTACGGGGAATCCCGTACCACCTGCCCATTCCAGCGCCTGGTGGCGCTCAGCCGCTGGCCCGGAACCTGCCGCCTGCACGGCGGCAAGGCGGCCAGCCAGCGAGACCGGTGATGCAGGCACCGGGAGCGGCAGCCGCACAGCGGATACGTAGCATGTCCCTTCATTCTGGAAATCAGCGACGAATATGGCTGAATCGAACACGCCGCAGTGCCTGCTCAGCAAAGGAGACACCATGAAGCGAGTGCGCTATCTCGCGGGAGCCGCGGGGCTCGCGCCCGCGGCGCTGGGACTCGCCGTGCCCTCGGCGGCCAATGCCGCGACCACCGGCACCGCCGTCGGCACCGGCAAGACAGTTTCCCTGCAGGCGGCGGCCGGGTGCACCGGACATACCGAGTTCTATCTCGCCCAGGCCGGACCGGTCCGGGGTCACGGCTGGTATACTGACAACGGCGGTAATGTCTGCATCGGCACCGTCGTCGTCAGCGTCTACACGAGCCAGGCGGGTAATGACGGACCTGCTCTCTTTGTAGAAGGCGCGAACCGTTCCAGTTACTTTTCAGCCACACAGGTAGCTGGCGTTGTGGGAAAGTGGGAGCACCATTCCTTCGGCGTCCACCGACTCTTCCGCAGAACGGCATGCGCGACGGCGTCCTCGTACTTCCAGCATTCCGCTGGCACCGGAAAGTGCTTCTAGCGTCCGGTGAATTTAATCGCCATGGCGCAGGATCTGGGCGTGGGCGTCGACGGCGGCCGGGCCGGGATGAATCCCGAGCTGACTGGCTAGTCGGCGCCGTAGGCTGGTGAATGTCTCCAGCGCGGCGGCCCGCTGGCCGGCCGCCGCGAGCGCGAGCATGAGGTACGCGTGCGCGTCCTCGTTGAAGGGCTCCCGCTGGCACAGTTGCCGTAGTTGCGGCAGCGCGCGCTGCGGCGTCGCGGTCCGCAGGGCAGCGCGGGCGTAACGGACGATCGCGTCCGACCGCTGGTGCGCCAGTTCGACGGCGGCTGGATGCTCTCTGAGCAGGTCGACATCTGATGCCACGTCATCCCGCCAGTGCGCCAGTGCCTGGTCGTAGAGCTCGCACGCATCCTCCGGCCCGCCCCCCTGGATCCCGGCCCGCCCGGCCCGGCCGGCAAGCTCCCTGAAGGCCGCCACATCGAGCTGATCGGAACCGGCCTGGAGACGGTAGTAACTGGTCCCGACTGTGGAGATCACCTCCCCGCCCCCGCCCGTGCCCTCTCGCCCACCGAGCAGCTTGCGGAGCCGGGAGACGTAACCATGTACCTGTCCGACCGCGCTGGACGGCGGCCTGGCCCCCCACAGAACATCGATGACGGCGTCCCGGTGCACGCCCGCGCCGTAGTTCAGCGCCAGCAACCCCAGGACGGCGCACTGCCGCACCGAGCCGAGATCCACCGTCGCGTCGTCCAGCCATACGGTCACCGGCCCGAGGACTGCCATCCGGACCGGCGCGTGCCGCCCGGAGCGCATGAGTCCGGCCCGCTGGCGCTGGCCCATTCCCAGCGCCGCAGTCACCTTCTCGACCACCAGCCATCGCGGCCAGCGGGTGCGCCCTTGCTCCAGGTCCCGCAGGGTACCTATGCTCACGCCGGCCACGGCCGCGAGCTCTCGCTGGGTGAGACCGCGCCTCGTCCGGTAATGCTTGATCAGCGGACCTACCTGGTCAGCTAAACCGCCATGATCTCGATCGGCCACAGCACATCCTAACCTCATAGCCCACGATTGCCTCCAGTCGGCTTGCGGCGCTTTCTGGCACCCCCTGGCCGGACGACTCATTGAATCCAGGCCGATAGGACTTTAGAATTAGCTGGAGGTATCTTCTCGGCCGGCCATTTATTTGTCTTGCTGCTGACCGTATTCGGCCTGGCCATCGGAATGGCCACGGCGGTGCCGGCGCAGGCCGCCGTGGCACCGGCCGCGCCGCGGGCCGCGAAGCGCGCGACGCCGCCGAAGCCGGGTGACTTCGGCCCGGACGCGGCCCGTTCGGCGGACGTGGCGATCACCGGCTACGGTGACGCCGCCGGGTACCACCTCGAGGCCGGGCCAGAAGTACAGCGGCAGCCGGAACGCGCAGAAGCGTAAGGGAAACACCAAGAATAATTTCTCGGCTACTGCATCAGGCCGGCGACGAGCACGGAGGATAATATGGCAGGCGGCGAACTGGGATGGTACAGCGTTCGATCCGTGTTTAAGTGGAAGGGCTGGGCCGGGGAGCCATTTGAGGAACGGATTACTCTGTGGCAGGCGGATTCCCTCGAGGACGCGATCGAGCTGGCCGAGAGAGAGGCCGTGAGTTACGCAGGTGCCAACGACGCCGAGCGTGTCGAATTCAGTCAGGCGTACGCGCTAGCCGACGACTCTGAGATAGGCAACGGGGCCGAGATATTCTCCCTCATCCGCGACAGTGAGCTTTCGCCGGAAGATTATATAGACACCTTCTTTGCGACCGGAGAAGAGCATACCAGGGACCTGTAGACACTAGGTCAATGGCGGGTATCCGATACGCGCCTGAAGGCTGTTCACGTGATCCATGAGCGCGCCGGGAATCTGGCTGGACAGGGACGAAGAGCCGACGAGGTTAGCAGGCAGGAATTCTTCAGGCGCTGGCTCCCCGTCACGGTCCATCCACGCCGGGATACCAGAATCGTTGCCGCTGGTCAGGCCGAGGAATGAGCAAATCTGCGCGGCCTCCTCGCCCGGGCGGCTCATCAGGTCTTCGTGCCTGACCCGTCTGCACTGGCCCGGGTGCGACTCCTCGAACTGCAGCAGCGGCTCAGTGCAGGAGCCCCAGTACGCCGCAATGGCGGCGGCGCTGCTGCCCGGGTAGGCGGTGGCAAATCGCGCGAGGGCAGTTCCGGCAAGTCCCCATGGGTTGGCCTGGACGCCGGAGCGTATGACGTCGGCGCAGTTTCGGTGCAGGCACAGGAATCTTGCGCTCGGGTAGATCTCGAGAAAGGTGTCGGCGGCGCTGGGCGGCGAGAACGCGATCTCGCACCAGCGCGACCGGCCGGCGGGCGACAGGATCGCGGTGATCATGACGCCGGTCAGCGCCCGGATGGACGCGAGCGCGAGCGGTGACAGGGTCGCGGCGGGCCGGTTCTCGACCTGCCGCCAGGTCGCGGCGGCTTGCTCGCACAGCGGCAGGAGACCGGTGCCCATGGTGCAGGCCAGGTCGCCGGTGCCCGACAGCATTCGCTGCAGGAGCGCCGCCCCGGCCTGGGCATAGGCCAGGACTACCACAGGACTTTGCTGATCGGAGCGGGCCGCCTGCACCGAGCGGCCGGCCTGCCGGCGTGGCGGCGGCGAGGCTTGTCTCATCGGGATATCAGGGCGCGGTTACTGCCGCGGCCATGCTGGCGGCCCCGAAGGCCGGCTGCCAGCCGGCCCGGATCCCGAGCAGGTCGGCTAGCATGCCGACGCGGCTGTCCGATGCGACGGGATCGCTCTCACCGGCGTCGCAATACCGCAGTTCGCAGCGGCGCATGAGGACGCCCAGGTTGGCGTGCCCGGACAGCAGCGCCTGCCAGGCCTCGGCGGATCCGACTAGGTCCCAGGTGGTGTCATCGTTGCCGTCGGTGTTATCGGGGCCATCGGTTTCGGCGGGAACGATCGATGCCATCGTTCGCGCCGCCAAGTCCACTCGACACGTAAATGTGCGCCCGGATCGGGACCCGGCCGGGGGAGTGGCCACGACCGCGAAGGGCTCGGCGAGGCAGTCTTCCCAGTTCCTGACGAACCGGTCGTCTATGCGGGCGAGGCCGGCCCGCAGAGCCTCGGCGATGGCGCTGGCCCCGGCCGGCAGCGAAGCCTGCGCAGGGTCACCGGCGGGCGCCCGATCCGCGCTGCTGCCCGTGACGCGCAGGTCGGCTGGCGCACCCGTGGTGCCCCAGCCGTCATCGACGGGAAGGTAGCCGAGCTTGTCGGTGAGTTCCCGCATGACCGCGGCCACCTGCGGCGGGATCATGGCGGCCGGGATGGACCAGCCCCGGCCCACCGAACTGTCGCTAATCCGGGAGGTGTGCCAGATCTTGTAGTCCGCTGGTCCGAACCGCTCGCGGTCAGCGGAAAAGCAGCGCGCGGTGATCCCCGGCTGCTGCGGTACTCCGAGGAAGTCAAAGATTCCGGCTGCTGCCCCTTCCGGGTCGGTCACCAGGTCCTCATATCGCACCCGGTGACACGATGCGGCAAACCGCTCCTCGGTCTCCAGGGCCGCGCCAGCGCTGTCGGTCCAGAAACGCGCTAGCGCGAGCACGGCATTTCCGGGCGTGCTCGCGATATAGGGGTCAAATCCGTACCCCTTCAGGCCCCATGGGCATGCCTCGATGCCAGAGGCGATGACATCCATGGGATGCCGGTACAGACACAGGAACTTTGCCTCCGGGTATACCCGCAGCAACAGCTCCGCATGGTGCGCCGTGCCCAGGCTCTTATCGCAGTATCGCTTCTTTCCTCGCCGGGCCAAGTACGAGTAGGTCATCTCGTCCATCGTGCGGCGCACGCCGGTGATCGCCGCCTCCGGGATTACTGGCGGCTCATCGCCGCGCTCAGCCGAGAGCGGCGCCCCCTCTATCAGGGACCACACCGTCGCCAGCTGACTGGCCATGACCGGAAGATTAGTCTCGGGCGGGCACGCCAGTTCCGGATGCGCGTCCAGCAGGAAGCGCAGCAAAGTCGATCCGGACCGGCCATTACACAGGACGAACACTGGCGCGTCAGGCGAATGTCGGGGCTGCGTTCCGTTGGCACTGACGAGGGTCGTGTCGTCCGCCATTACGACCTCCGCGCCATATGCTCATTCCTGCGCCCTGGTCGGCCGGCGCGGGTCAGAGCGACTGTAACGAGAAGGTACAAGTCTGGCGAACCCGCGTCAACCGTTGCTGCGGCCATTCCCCCGCGGCCGTCGCTGGTAAGGAGCTGAGCTGTGGTGACTGCGGAGCAGCGGGCCGGCGTGGTGCTGTCGTTTCACGTTTGGCAATAGATCATCTAGCCGTGGACGACGTCGGTGTGGTGGCAGAAGTGCACCCGCTCGGCGTCGATCGATCGCATCCGCTGTACCGAGTCCTGCCAGGCCGCCAGGTCGCTGGCCTGGCCCGGCGGCAGGTCGCTGGCGGCCGCCAGATCCCCGTTGGGTGCCGCGGCGTACTGGCTCGGGGTGTAGACGGCGTCTCCGGTCAGCAGGTCCAGTCCGTCGGCGGACTGGACGACGACGGACTGATGACCGTCGGTGTGCCCGGGCGTGGTAATTACCGACAGACCGGGCAGCACCTCGGTGTCACCGTCGAGCAGCTCAAACTGCGCGTTCATGAAATCGAACCAGTCATAGAGGTCGGGTGACTCACGCTTCGCCCGGCTCAGTTCCGCCCGCTGCACGTAAAAGGCGGCCTTCTTGAACACGGCATTCTGGCCGCAGTGGTCGAAATGCAGGTGCGTGTTGATCACCAGGCCGATGTCGCCCGGGGTCATGTCCAGGCCGGCGAGCGCCTCCGCCACGGAGCGGTTGACCACGCGCCAGTCGCTGAGCAGTTCCGCAGGGCCGCCGACACCGGTGTCCACCAGGACGGCGCCCCGGGGGTGGGTGACAACGAAACCGTGCACCGGCCAGTCCCGGCCGTCGGGGCCGCGCAGGGCCGCCAGGTGCAGCCGCTTGATCTCCAGTGACATGGGTAACCGCCTTCACGTTCGTGGCCAGCGCGGACCGGGAGCCGACCCTTCATGATCGCAGCCGGGTCAGCTCAGGGTCCACGGCCGGGCAGATGTGACAAGGTGGCTAGATGAGCGCGGGTGAGACGCGGGACGGAGTCTCGCTGACTAATCTCGACCAGCCGCTGTTCGACGGGGCAAACGCGACCAAGCGAGACCTGGTGGATTACCTGGACGCGGTTCGCGACCGGATCATCCCGCAGCTGGCGGACCGGCCGCTGTCGGTCATCCGGGTGCTTCGCGGGCAGCCGCCGTTCATGCAGAAGAACGTCCCCAAGTACACGCCGCCGTGGGTCCGGACGGTGCCGCTCTGGGCGGAGGCCTCCAAGCGTGAGGTGTCCTATGCGCTGTGCGACGACCGCCGGACGTTGCTGTGGTTTGCGAACCAGCGGGCGGTGGAGTATCACCCGACCCTGGCCCGCGCCGCCCAGCCGCACCGGCCGACGCATCTGGTGCTCGATCTCGACCCGCCGTCCGCTGACGGCTTCGGGCTGGCGGTGCGTGCCGCGTTCCTGGTCCGCCAGGCACTGGCCGACGCCGGCCTGTCGGGTGCGGTGAAGACCAGCGGGGCCAAGGGCGTGCATGTGTTCGTGCCCATCGAGACTGCGGCCGGGAACACGGCGGCCGGGAACACGGCGGCCGGGGCGGGAGCCGGGGACGAGGCGCTGGGCTGGGCCGCGGCCGAGGCGGCGGCTGCGGCGACCCGTGCGATCGCGGCCCGCGCGGAGCGGCTGGATCCGGCGCTGGCCACCACGGCGTTTATCCGCGAGGACCGTGGCGGCAAGGTGTTCCTGGACTCGACCAGGGCCGGCGGGGCCACGGTGGCCGCTGCCTACAGCCCGCGGATCCGGCCGGGCGCGCCCGTCTCGTTCCCGGTGTCCTGGGCCGATCTCGATCGCGTCGCGCCGGCCGACTTCACGGTGCACACGGCGATCCGGCTGCTCGGCGACGGTGATCCGTGGGCCAGCCAGCTGCCTGCGCCGCAGCGACTCAGCTCGGACCTGATCGAAGAGGGCCGGGCGATTCCGATTGCCCGGGTGCAGGCGATGCACGAGGGTAAGCGGCGGGCCCGGGCCCGCCGTGACGCCGCCGGCTGACGGCGCCCGCGTCCAGTCTGTGATCACCACCGTTTTGTCGCACCCGCCGCCGAAAAACAGTGGTGATCATGGAGAACTGCGCGGGCTGCTCAGCGGCCGAGGCGGGCCCGGGCCAGGCGGGGGAGAGCGGCCGCTCCGGTGACGGGGCGGAACCCGTCCGACGCAGCCTGCAGCGCCCGGTACTCCTGGTCGCTGAGGTCGATCTCCGCGGCAGCGACGTTACTTTCCAGCTGATCGACGCTGGATGCGCCCGGGATCGCGGTCACGGCGGGGTGGCGGATGACCCAGGCGAGGGCGATCTGCGCGGGGCTGGCGGAGTGCGCGTCGGCGATCTCGCGCAGGGCCGCGAGCAGTCCGCTGGCGCGTTCGAGGTTGTCGGGCAGGAACAGCGGGTTAGCGCCCCGGACGCGGTTGGTCGGCCGGTTGTCCCGGTCGTACCGGCCCGACAGCAGTCCCTGGGCCAGCGGGCTGTAGGCAATCACGACGTGATTCTCCGCCTCGGCGAACGGCAGCAGATCGCGCTCGGGCGCGCGGTCGGCGAGGCTGTAACGGACCTGGTTGCTCAGGACCCGGCTGCCCAGCGCCTGCTCCGCCAGGCGCCAGCGCGCGAGGGAGTAGTTGCTGACGCCGACCTCGGTGACCAGGCCGACTCGCTGGAGCGCGCGCATGCCCCGCATGATCGTGCCGTCGCGGACGACCGGGTTGGGCTGGTGCACCTGATACAGGTCGAGCCGGTGGGCTCCGAGGCGATTCGCGCTGGCCACCCCGCGCTGCTCGACCACCGGCGCGACGGGCATGACCGGGAGGATCTTCGTCGCGAGGAAGACCGACCCCCGGTCCTCGCCCAGCGCCTCGCCGAGGATCCGCTCGCTGCGCCCGAAGCCGTAGATCTCGGCAGTGTCGAAGAGAGTGACACCGAGCTCAAGTGCGCGCCGGACGATGGCGCGGGCCTGCTGCTCCGCGTACGGGTCACCGTATCCCCACTCCCGCGAGCCGAACTGCCAGGTGCCCAGCCCGATCTTGGAAACCTTCTTGGCCGTGTCGATGTTCAGGTAGCGCATGGCTGCGTCTCCGTCCTGGCTGAGTACGTTTCTAATCGCCGCATGAGTCCCCATCGCGGCCATCGACCCCATCGCGAAGCGCGTTCCTGATCAGGTCCGCGAGCCCGACAGGCCAGATGGTCTCGTCGGTCGAGTCCAGCTCGGCCAGCGTCCACCACCGCCAGGCGGCGATGCCGTCGGAGGCGTGCATCGCCGCCACGCCCCGGATCTCGCGGCGGTCCTGGTCGGTTCGCGCCAGGTACAGGCGTTCATGCTGGCGAGTCGCCCGCCGCCGGTACTCGATGACGCGGGTATGGCGGTGTAGCTCCCCGAGCAGGGCGATATCGCTCCAGCCGGTCTCCTCGGCCAGCTCGCGCAGGGCACCGGCGGGATAATCCTCGCCTGGGTTCAGCCCGCCGCCGGGGGTCGCCCAGTGGCGGCCGTAGGGCGGCGTCTCGTCGTAGCGCATCAGCAGGACACGCTCGTGCGGATCGAGCAGGATGACCCGCCCGGCATGTCGGAAGGAACCGCCGGGCGAGTCGGGCTCCGGATCGGGCAGCGCCATGCTCCTATTGTGGCGGGCAGCTCTATTTGATGGGCAGCCGGCGGGGCGGGCAGCCGACAGGCGGGCGCCGCGCGGTGGTTCCGGGACGCGCATGATGGGCGTGGGGCAGGATGGGTCAGGTGACCGATGGTGACCTGCTGCAGGAAGCGGTCGCCGAGCTGTACTCGGCTGATCCGGACGAGTTCATCGCCCGGCGCGGTGAGCTGGCGACGCGGGCGCGCATCGCGGGCGACGCTGTGGTGGCCAAGCGGATCGAGACGCTGCGGAAGCCGACGCGGTCAGCATGGATGGTCAACCGGCTGGTCCGCGCCGAGCCCGGCGTGGCCGCGCAGCTGGCGACGCTCGGAGCCGAGCTTCGCGCCGCGCAGCAGTCCCTGAACGGGTCGGCGGTCCGGGAGCTATCGCGGCAGCGTCACCAGCTGGTGGACGCGCTTGCCCGTCAGGCACTCAGCGTGTCCGGCCAGAAATCGCCGCCTGCCGGGCTCCGGGACGAGGTGACCAGTACCCTCGGCGCGGCGCTGGCCGATCCGCAGGTGGCGGAGCAGTTGCAGGCGGGCGCCCTGGAGCGGGCGGTTCGCCGGGATGGCCTGGAGACCACCGCGGAGCCGCCGCCGAGCGAAGCGCTGCTGGCTGCCCTGCGGCGGGCGGCCGTCCCGCAGGCCACGGCGGCGCGGGCCACGGCGGCGCGACGGGTCGTGCCGCTGGTCCCGGCTAGGCGCCGCGCGGTGTCCGGGACGGGCGCGGCTGGCGAGGCCAGGCCCCCGGCCAGCGTGACCGCGCTGGCGGCGGCGCGGGCGAAGGCGGAGCGGGAGCGCCATCGCCAGGCCGTCGGCGCGGCGGAGCAGGCGGTGGCCGAGGCGGAACGGGCCGAGCGGGCGGCCGCCCAGGTCGAGCGGGAGCAGCAGAACGCCGTCCAGTTGCTGGAGGAGCAGCTGGCCGATGCCCGGCAGCGGCTGGCCGAAGCCAGGATCCGGGCGCACCGGGCGCGAACGGGACAGCGCCAGGCGCGGCGGGCGCTCGACCGGCTGCAGAAGACGCCGCGGACATAAGGCATAAGCTGCAGGGGTCGGCAGCGCTGGCGGTGCCGAGCATCGGCGGGATGGTGGCGCCTATGGTGACCCGGCGGGCGGCACTCTCAGCCTCGTCATTCACCGACTTCGGCACGTTACTGCGGGTGCTGCGGCACCGGGCCCGGCTGACGCAGCGTGAGCTGGGGATCGCCGTTGGTTACAGCGAAGCGCAGATATCCCGGCTGGAGCAGCGGCGGCGCCTACCCGACCCGGCCGTGATTGCCGCGCTCTTCCTGCCCGCGCTCAGCCTCGGGGCCGAGCCCGAGCTGGCCGCCCGGCTGACCGAGCTGGCGGTCCTCGCGCGCAGTGCCCGGCCGGAGGGCCTCGCGGCCGCGCGGACCGCGCCCCCACCCCCGCCACCCGCGCCCCCGCCACCCGCGCCCGGGGCGCACGCCGCTGACCTGGCCGCCATTCCGTCCCCGCCCAGCCACTACGTCGAGCGGGCCGGCGCGCTCGCTCAGCTGGACGATCACCTCGCCGCCGAGCGGCGGATCCTCATGTGCGGGCTGCCCGGCATCGGCAAGACCAGCCTGGCGGCCGCGGCGGCCAGGAAGCTGGCGGACGACGGCCCGGTCTGCTGGCTGACCCTGACGGCCGGCATCACCACCTCGGCGGAGGCCGTCGTCCGGCTGCTAGCCCGTTTTCTCTGCCGGCACGGCCACGACGAGACGGCGCCGCTACGTCACCCCGGACAAGTGGAGCGTCCCCTCCCGCGTGACGAGCAGCTGTACCTGATCACGACGGCGATCAGCCAGGCCGGAGCCCTGATCTGCCTGGACAACGCGCACCTGCTGCGCGGTGAGCCGGAGACCAGGAGGCTGATCGAGCACCTAGCGGGCTCATCGCCGGCCAGGATGCTGGCGATCAGCCGGGAGGAGCTCCCGCTCGCTGGCTTTTCGCCGCTCAAGGTCAGCGGCATGGCCAGCGGCGAGGCGCGCTCGCTGGCGATGGGGCTGGCCGGGCCGCTGCTCACGGCGCCGCTCGCGGACGCCCTGGCCGAGCGGACGGGCGGCAGCCCGATGCTGATCCGCCTGGCGCTCGGCCAGCTGCGCCCTGGCGGTGCCGCCGCCGCCACGCTCATCGACCGGCTCGAAGCGGACCCGGGGGTCGCGGCCTACCTGCTGGAGGCCACGCTCGGCGACCTCAGCGAGCAGAGCCGCAGGCTGATCTCGATGCTCGCCGTGTTCCGGCACCCCGTCGACCTGCTCGACGAGCGGCTCATCGAGGCGAGCGAGGCGCTCGGGGGCCGCTACGACGTGCTGGCCGGCCTGGACGAGCTGCGGCGCCGGCAACTGGTCGACCACCCGGCGCGAGCGGACCTGCACCCGCTGGTCCGTGACCACATCTACGCCGGCCTCGTCGGGGCGGCCGCGGGCCGCAGGCCGCTGCACGGGCTCGCGGCCCGGTACTGCGAGCGGGTCCTCGACGATCCGCTGGAGGCTAGCTGGCACTATGCCCGCGCCGGGGAAGCGGCGGAGGCGGCCGACCTGATCGCCGCCCGGACGGTCGACCTCACGGCGAGCGGTCGCTCCGGCCGCGCCGCCGACCTGGCCGCCGAGCTGCTCGCCGCGGGAAATCTGGCCGGCGACGCCGTCCGCCAGTTGCTGCTCGCGCGGGGCGATCTGCTCCTGCATACCGAGCGGGCAGGCGAGGCCGAGGACGCCTACCGCGAGGCTCTCGCCCAGCCCGCTCCGCCGGCGGTCCGGGCCGGGGCGGCGTGGCGGCTGGCGCAGAGCCTGCTGCAGCGCGGGAAGGTGCGCGAGGCGCTCGACCTGTGCCGCGCCGCCGCCGCCGGGCTCACGGACAACGAGCAGGTGCTGGCGGCCCGGCTCGGCGTGGTGCAGAGCCGGGCGCATCTCATGCTGTCCGAGTTCGGCGAGGCCGCCGAGGTAGCCGGCGCGGCGTGCGCGGTGGCCGACTCGATCGCCGCCATCGCGCCGGACGACGCGGCGGCCGTGCGAGCGCGGGGGTACTGGGTGCTCGGCGTCGCGGCGCGGCTGCGCGGCAGTCCGGCGGAGGCGGTCAGCTGGCTGCGCCGCGCGACCGAGGCCGCCCGCGGCGCCGGCCTTCGCGAGGTCGCGGGCCGCGCGCTGTTCAACATCGGCGCGATCGCGCACGAGCTCGGCGACACCGGCCAGGCGGAGCGGAGTTATCGGGAGGCCCTGGCGCAGATGCGGCCGATCGGCGACGGCTACGGCATCGCGCGCGTGCTGCACGCCCTCGGGATCATCCGCAACCAGGCCGGCGCCCAGGACGAGGCGATCAGGCTTTTCGACGAGGCGCGGGCGCTGAAGCGGCGGATGGGCGATCCCCTCGGGGCCGCGAACTCCGAACATGCCCAGGCGCTCATCCTGCTGGCCCAGGGCCGGACCGAGGCGGCCAGGGCGCTGCTGGCGGCGATCTTGGACGCGACGGGCGAACTCGGCGAGCGCTGGGCCCGCGCGCACCATCTCGACTCGCTGGCCATGGTCGATCTGGCCGACGGTGCCGGGCCGTGCGCGCAGCGCCATCTCGCCGAGGCGGCGGCGATCGCCGCCGAGGTCGACAATCCCAGCCTGGCCGCGACCATCAGCGTCCATCGCGGGTTTGCCCTGCTCGCTGCCGGCGATCTCGCGGCGGCGGCCACGCTGTCGGACAGCTGCGCGCAGCAGCTAACGACGGCTGGGTCCGCCCTGCACGCGGCCGTGTCCGTGGAGCACGCCGCGCTCACCGCCTGCCTGGCGCTGGCCGCCGGGGACCGGGCGGGCGCCGCGGTCGGCGTGGCCGAGATGGCCCGGCGGGCCGACGCGATCGGCGATGTCCGATACCGCAAGGCCGCGCAGCGGATATCGGCCGCGATCGCGGCCGCGTCGCCACGGCCGGCCGCCGGGCTTCCCCGGCTGCTGTGGGTCGCCAGCGAGCGCTGACGGGCGCATGCCGCGGATTCAATGGCAAGGAAGCTGGCAAGAAATGTCACATCTGGCCGCCTGCGGCTGCGTAGGAATGAGGTAACAGCGGCCGAGCCGAAGGAATTGCCCCGTGAGTGGCGTCGCAGTTTTCGCGTCCTGCGCCTGGCTGAGCCTGCTGGCCACGGCCCTGCTCGGCACGCTGCCCTGGCGGCCCCCCGCGGGGCGCCGGTCACTGGCGCTGCGCGGCGAGCGGCCCGCCGTCGTGAGCCTGCTGGCGGGCCGCCTGAGCAGTGACGGCTACCCGGCCACGCTCCTGGACCTCGCCGCCAGGGGCTGGTTTGCCATAACGGAGGCCGAGCCGGGGCGAGTCACCTGCCGGATAGCGGACCGGGCGCAGGACGGTGACCTGGCGGAGTACGAGCGCAGGGTGCTGTCGCACCTCGTGTTTCGCGCGGGCGGCCTGGGATCGGTTCCCGGCGCCGCGCTCGGAAGCGGCTTCGAGCTTGGCGACCAGGAGTTTCACGAGCTGTTCGAGGCCGAGGTGCTGGCCGATGCCGTCGGGCTGGGCCTGGTCCGCAGGCGGCTCAGCCTCGGGATAGTCGTGCCGCTCGTCCTGGCCGGCCTTCCGGTGGCGGCGCTGGCCCTCGCGGCGGAACACCGCCACGGCCTGGTGCTCCCGGCCGTCGGCACGTTGCTCGGCGTCCCGGTCATCATGGGCGCGTTCGCGACGCTGGGCGGCCGCATCAAGCGCACGCCGGCCGGGAACACGGCGCTGGCCGAGTGGCTGGGCTTTCGCGTGGCGCTGACCGGCAGCCGGTCCCGGCGGGCGACGGCCCCGGCGCTGCTGGCCGGTAACGGGGACGCCGCGATCGGCTACGCCGCGGCGCTGGGCGCGGCGCCTGCCGCCGTGGCGGCGTTCGCCGCCGCGGGCCAACTCCTGTGGTCGTCGTACGGCGGCGGCTGGCACCAGGTCAGCATCGGCAGGCCGGGCGACACCGACGAGCCCGACGAGAGCAGACTCCCCGGGCCGGTCGCCGTCGGGCTCGTACTGCTCGGCTTGCTGATCCTCGCGCTGCTGGTCGCGGCGATGTTCTCCGGGCTCGGGCTCGTGGCGCCGCTCGTGGTGCCCCTCGTGGCGATCCCGGTCTGCAGCTGGCTGTTCTTCCTGCGCCGCGGCTTCCGGAGTTCGGCCCGCGCCGAGCGGCTGCCGCCGATCGCCGAGTTCGACGGCCAGATCGTGAAGAAGTGGACGGCGGAGGTCCGCGACGAGGAGTCCAGTGAGACGTATTACTACCTCGCGATCGACGACGGCGAGCGCGAGCGGGCGTGGGTGCTGTGCACCGACAGGCGGGACTACTCCGGCAGCAGGGCCGGGATGGTCGTCCGCGTGCGGGCAGACCGGCGGCGCAACCGCGTGATCGCCGTGTCCCCGGCGCCAGACACGTCACCGCGCGCCCGTCCGGTGACCCCTGGCTGTATCCCTGGGTGACCCACGCCGCGCGGTTCGCGTTGCTGGCGCTACGCGCCGGGAGGCGTGGGGCATGATGATGAGGCCGTGCGGGCGAGGGCGCCCGGACGCAGTCCGAAGGGACCGGTGAGGAGTGGCGGCTGCCACCGATGGTCGCCAGGATTCTCCCGATGCTGGCGGGGCCGACGAAGCTGAGCCGGATGCCCGGTTCACCTTCGCGAATGAGCGGACCTTCCTCGCCCTGACGCGCACGGCCCTGGCATTCGTCGTGGCGGGGCTGGCAATCGTGCAGCTCCTGCCGCCGTTCCCCGGCGTGCCCTGGGGGCGGCGCCTGCTCGGTGTTCCCCTGATCGTGCTCGGCGGCGTTATCGCCGTGGTCGGCTACCTCCAGTGGTCGCGTAACCAGCAGGCGCTGCGGCGGGGTACGGCCATGCCCCCGTCGATCCTGCCCCGGGTCCTCTCGGTGACCATTACCGCCATGGCCATTGTCGCCGCGGTCGTGCTGCTGGTGTCGGCCCTCCTGGAGCACTGATGGCCCTCCTGGAGCGCTGATGGCACCGCCCCGCGATCGCAAGGACCCGCCGCCCGGCCTGGCCCGGGAAAGAACCAGGCTGGCGTGGAGTCGCACCGTGATCGCGTTTGCCGCGGTAGGCGGCGCGCTCCTGAAAACGAGCATTGCCGCCGGGGCAATCGTGGTAGCCATGGCCGTTCTGCTCTGGGTGCTATTCGGGATCTTCCCGGCCGCGGCCGACGGCGGCGCGCGGCCGACCCGGCTGCGCCTCGTCGCGATAACCGTCGCCGGGGTGTCGCTGGTCGCGCTGGCGGTCGCATTCCTGGCCCACGGAGCCTAGCTAACTGTTCTGACCTGGAAGGTTTCGCCGTATGAGCTCGAGCCGTCACGACCATCCGGAACTGGGGCCGCCGCAGCTCATCGAGGTCGGTGACGGCGTCTTCGCCTGCTCGACCGAGCGGCGCACCCGCGCCTACCTCGACCGGATCGCCTCGGTCAGCCCGGCGCCGGTCACCATGCTCGTCAACACCCACCATCACGGCGACCACACCTACGGCAACTCGCTGTTCAGCGGGGCCACTATCATCGGCCACGAGAACTGCCGGGCCGCACTGATCGCCACCGGACCACCCGGCAACACCGGCATCTGGGACCCGGTGGACTGGGGCGACGTGACGCTGGCGCCGCCCACGCTCACGTTCACGCAGCGGGTCCGGCTCTGGTCGGACGACCGCCCGCTCGAGGTGAGCTATGTCAACGGGGGCACGCCGTTCCTGCTCATGGGCTCGGTGCGCGGCGCGATCGACGTGCTGACGAGCGTGGTCGCGCCCATTCCGGCTGCGACGATCGTGGCGGGGCACGGTGCGCCGTGCGACCACCGGCTGATCGGCATCGTCGTCGGCTACCTGGAATTCGTGCTCGCCACCGCAGCGAAGGGCATCGACGCGGGGCTGTCACCGCTCGACCTGGCTCGCCAGGTCGACCTGGGCGAGTACGCCGAATGGCTGGACAGCGAACGCATCGTGGGGAACCTCCACCGGGCCTATGCCGACCTCGGCGCAGCCAAGCCTGATGTCGACGTGGTCGCCGCGCTCCGGGACATGGTCGAGTACAACCACGGCCAGCCGCTGTCGTGCTTCGCGTGACGAGCGCCGTTCTCGGCGGCGCCAACGACGCGTTAATGCGGACGGCTCCACTGCGGGCCTACCGATTGCCAGCTGGCCTCCCAGGACACGAGCCTGGCGCGATTCAGCCGCCAGCGGCACACCAGGGCGACGCAGGCCAGGGCCACCGCGAGCGCGGCAAGAGCGGCCGACGCCGCCACGATCACGCGATCGCGGGCCTGAGCGGCGGTCAGCGGGGGCATCCGCACGTTCCCGGCATGGTCTAGCCACACCGGCACGACACTGCCCGCCCTGGTCCCCGAGATAGCCGGGACCTCTCCGGCCCGCAGGTGCCCCGCCGCCGTCCAGCGGGCCGGCACCCAGACGATCCACGAGTTGGAACCATTCGCGGACATCATCGGGCCGGGCGCGGCCTCGAGCACGACGCCGGGAACCGGATCCAGGGACCGCTGGGCCTGCCGCGTGGCGGCATTATCCGAGTGCGCCAGCCAGACCGCGACGCTCGCGACGAGAGGGCCCAGGGCCAGGAAGACGACGATGGCGGCGGGCAGGAGCCACGCCTCGATCAGGTCAGAGCGCCGACGCAGCGGGTTGTGGTCCGAGCCCAGCCGCCGCGTCAGCCTCGTCCACGTCATTGTGGGCGTTGTCATACGGTCACTCCATTGGCGAATCCGACCGCCACGCTGCGGCCGCATCCCTCCAGGATTGTCTCCCCGCTGCCGCCAGATCGCCATACCCCCGTGGGACAAACCCCCACGTTCCGCCGCAGTTATTCCGGCAGTCAAGCGTGACGTCGTCCCGTAACATCGTTACGATATCTTTGCGCACCGCTTCGACCACGGCGGCGCCCCGCCCGTGCACCCGAGAAAGGCCGTGCACCCGAGAAAGGAAGGCGTCATGGGAACGCTCGTCTCGTATCGCCGTGAAAGTTCCATCGCCACGATCACGATGGACGACGGCAAAGTGAACGCGCTGTCGGCGGAGCTGCTCGCGGAGCTCAACGCCGCCCTGGACCGCGCGGCGGCCGACCAGGCGGTCGTCGTGCTCGCGGGCAGGCCGGGCGTGTTCTCGGCGGGTTTCGAGCTGGCCGTGCTCAAGGCCGGCGGGCGGCCGGCGGCCCTGATGGTCCGGGCGGGTTTCGAGCTGGCGGCGCGGGTCCTGGCGTTTCCGGCGCCGGTGCTCATCGCCTGCACCGGGCATGCGGTGGCGATGGGCGCGTTCCTGCTGATGTCGGGGGACTACCGTATCGGGGTCGATGGCCCCTACAAGTTCTCCGTAAACGAGGTGGCCATCGGGCTGACGGTGCCGCAGGCCGCGATCGAGATCTGCCGTCAGCGGCTGACGCCGGCGCACTTTTCCCGGGCGGTCATCCTCGCGGATGTCTTCTCGCCGCAGGACGCTCTCGCTGCGGGGTTCGTGGACCGCCTGGTGCCAGAAGGCGAACTACAGGATCTAGCGGGGAGCACCGCGGCCCGGCTGGCCACCCTGGACCTGAACGCCCACGGGGTGACCAAGCTGCGCGCCCGGGAGCCTGCGCTGACGGCGATCCGGGCGGCCATCGACTCCGACTACGCCGCGTTGCGGGCCTGAGGGCGCCGGACCGGAGCCGGCCATGCCGAGAGCAAAGCAGCGGACGCAGGAGCTGCGCGATCATGTCCTGAACGTCGCGGTCGCGACGCTGGCCCACGACGGCGTCACCGGGTTTACGACCCGGCGGGTGGCCCAGCAGGCGCAGACGTCCACCCCGGCCGTCTACGAGCTGTTCGGCGACAAGGCCGGGCTCGTCCGGGAGATCTTCTTCGAGGGCTTCCGCCTGCTGCGGCGGCACCTCGACCAGGTCCGGGAATCGGGCAACCCGCGCGCCGACCTAGCCGGGATCTTTGAGGTCTTCCGGCGGTTCGCGCGGGAGAACCCGGTCCTGGCGGAGCTGATGTTCTCGCGGCCGTTCGCTGACTTCGATCCGGGGCCCGCCGAGCGATTGGCGGGGGACGCCGTGCGCGAGTTCATCGTGGCCCGGGTCCGCAGGTGTACCGATGCGGGCGTCCTGCGCGGTGCCGCCACCGACATCGCCCATGTGCTCGTCGCGCTGGCGCAGGGCCTGGCGGCGCAGGAGAGCGCTGGCTGGCTCGGCACCTCGCCGGAATCACGCGACCGCCGCTGGGCGCTGGCCAGCCGGGCCGTGCTGGACGGGCTGACCTGACTCGGGCGCGCCGGGCTGTGCCGACGCGCCCGAGTCAGCCCTGGCCAGGCGGGGTTGGGCGGGGCGGGGCGATCAGGAACTGAACAGCGGGATTCCGGTGCCGCCGATCGTGGTGGAGACGCCGAGGAACTTGGGGCCGCTCTGCTGGCACGCCCGGAAGGTGAGCGGGACGAATTCGGCGCGGCGGTCGTTCGGCGGGTAGACGCGCAGCCCGTCCGCCGTAACCGGGTGGCAGGTCGCCCGCGGGAAGTTCGCGACGTCGCTGATCCCGAGCTCGACGTGCGTCGTGGCACCCCGGCCCAGGGTGATCAGGCGGACCGGATGAGCGGGGTTGCGGATGGCCGCGCTGCCCAGCTGGTTACCGTGCGAACCGACCGCGGAGACTCCGGGGTAGCCGTACAGCGAGCAGGCATGGCTCGAGGTATTCGACAGCTCAAGCTGGTAGGTGAAGGTTCCGGCGCTGCCGCTGTCCGGGATGCCTGCCCAGACGACGAGGTCCGCCGCCGAGCACGGGGATGCCGTCGCGCGGGCGGCGGAGGCTGACCGCCCGGGCGCGGCCAGGGCGACGGTGGGAATGAGGATCGCGGCGCACGCCGCGGCGGTGGCGGCACCGATGCGCCGGGCCGTTCGGCTGTTCAGGTTCATGATCTGTTCCGCTCTCTTCCTGACGGGGAAATGCCAGGCTGTTCGGGGTCTGGCTTCCGGAAGCTCACCATTTACGACATCGCAGCGGCCCATTCGGTTGTGACTATCCCTCGCCGGTTCCGCCTAGCTGACCGGCGGGCCTGCCGAGGACTCGCCAAGCGACGCCAGGATCTCCGCCAGCCCGACCTGCGCCGCGCTAGTCAGGAGGAGATCCGCCGCAGCGAACCGCGCTCGGTTCGCCCGGCGGCTCGGGATGGCGACGCAGCGCATCCCGGCCGCCTGCGCCGCGGCGACGCCGTGCGGCGCGTCCTCCACGGCGATCGCCCGCCCGGCGGGCAGCCCCAGGCGCTCGAGAGCGAGCAGGTATACGCCCGGATCGGGCTTCGGCCGGGCCACCTCGTCCCCGCAGGCCATCAGCTCGAACCGGTCCAGGCTGTGCACGCCCGCCAGCAGCCCGCGCACCCAGAACCTGGGGGAGCTACTGGCCACCGCCAGGCGGATCCCCAGCTCCTGGGCCTGGTCCAGCCACCGTGCGATACCCGGTGCCAGCCCGAGAGCGGCGTGCAGCCGGTCGCGGTGAGCCAGCCGCCGGGCATGACTGGCGGCCTGGTCGTAGTCCGGGCCGACGGCCTGCGCGAGCTTGGCGTACCGCTCCTGCGTGACATCGCCGCCGTGATCGGCAAAGAACGTGTCCACGTCGAGCTCGAGGCCGTGCTGCCGCCATTCGTACCGCCAGCTGGCCAGCATGCTGCTCTCAGTGTCCATCAGCAGGCCATCGAAATCGAACACCACCGCCTCGACCGCCACGTCGCCATTATCGGTCACCGGCCGCCTTCCGGCCCAGCCGCTCAACGGCGGCTGGGCCAGTGGCGGCCGGCATTTCCGCCATCCGAATCCGGGCTATCGCCGTCTAGCGACGGACGCTCGGCGGCACGGGCCTCCTGGCGTTACGCTGCCAGGGTGGCGCGGCGATTCGACAGCATCCGGACCGACCGCCTGGTGATGCGCCGCTGGCGTGCGGAGGACCGGAAGCCCTTCGCCGCGATGAACTCCGACCCCGAGGTGATGCGCTACTTCCCCGCCACGCTCGACCGGGCCGCCACCGACGCCGCCATCAGCCGCGTCGAGGGACTCTTCGACCAGCAGGGCTTCGGGCTATGGGCGCTCGAGGTAGCCGACACCGGCGAGTTCATCGGGTTCACCGGCCTGAATCCGATGCCCGACCGCGTCCCCGGTGCCGGCGGCATGGAGGTGGGCTGGCGGCTGGCCCGCCACGCGTGGCACCACGGCTACGCCACCGAGGCGGCGCGGGCGGCGGTCGAGGTGGGCTTCACCGGAGTCGGCCTCGACCAGATCTGGTCGATGACGCCCGTCCTCAACCTGCCCTCGCAGGCCGTCATGCGGCGGATCGGGATGACCTTTCACTCGCGCTTCGACCACCCGGCGGTCGAGGTTGGCCACGCCGTGCGCCCGCACGTCGCCTTCCTGCTCCCGCAGCCAGCCGGAACGCCACCGCCGCTTGGCTAGGGCCTCCGTGACGTCGTGGCTGGGCATCTGCTGCCGCTACAACGACAGGAGGTGCCCAACCACGTCGTTGGGAGGATTGCCCCGCACGACATTGGCGGCCCACTGTTGTTACTGCAGTGTCAGAACTGCACGTTCGTGACGCAAGGGAGAGGCGGAGCGGGCCAGCCGCGGTCTGGGCATGGCCGGGAGGGCCCGCGCCGGCCGTCCGGCGGGCGCTGAGCCCGCCTCGCCGCCAAACCCTGGCCCCGGCACTGGCGCGGCGCCCGGCATGCCCTTACGCTAGGAATTACTCGCCAGTAACTTAGCGGAGCGAGTACTGCCGCCGCGTAGCAGCCGGCCACGGCCGGGGGATAGCCGTAAGGAGCCACATGAGCGCTGATCGCCAGGTCGCGGAGGTCACGGGATTCTCGCTGGACCTGACGCCCGACGTGCGCGAGATGCGGGACTGGCTGCATCAGTTCGCCCGCGACGTGATCAGGCCGGCCGGCGCCGAGTGGGACGAGCGCGAGGAGACGCCGTGGCCCATCATCGAGCAGGCGGCCAAGATCGGCCTGTACTCACTCGACTTCTTCGCCCAGCAGTCGCTGGAGCCCAGCGGCCTGGGACTCGTGGTCGCGTTCGAGGAACTGTTCTGGGGTGACGCCGGGATTGGCCTATCCCTGGCGGGCAGCGGCCTCGCGGCGGTGGCGGTCGCCACCAACGGCACGCCCGAGCAGGCGGGCGAGTGGCTACCGCAGATGTTCGGCAGCCCGGGGGACGTCAAGCTGGGCGCGTTCTGCTCCTCGGAGCCCGACGCCGGCAGCGATGTCGGGGCGATCAGGACCCGGGCGGTGTATCAGGAGGCAACAGGCGAGTGGGTCCTGAACGGGACGAAGACCTGGGCCACCAACGGCGGCATCGCGGACGTGCACGTCGTCGTCGCGTCGGTTAACCCGGCCCTGGGCAGCCGCGGCCAGGCCACGTTCATCGTCCCGCCCGGCACGCGCGGCCTGGCGCAGGGGCAGAAGTTCCGCAAGCACGGAATCCGGGCGTCGCACACGGCCGAGGTCGTGCTGGATGACGTGCGGATTCCGGGCCGGTGCCTGGTGGGCGGCAAGGACAAGCTGGACGCGCGGCTGGCCCGGCTCGCCGAGGGTCACAGCGGCGGCGAGCAGGCCGCGATGAAGACCTTCGAGGCCTCCCGCCCGGCCGTGGCGGCGATGGCGGTGGGCGTGTCCCGCGCCGCGCTGGAGTTCGCCGCCGGCTACGCGGCCGACCGGGTGCAGTTCGGCCGTCCGATCGGGCAGAACCAGGGTGTCGCGTTCATGCTCGCCGACATGCAGGCCGCCGTCGACGCGGCCCGCCTGCTGACCTGGCGGGCCGCCTGGATGGCGCGCACGGGCCGGCCGTTCGAGCACGCGGAGGGGTCCATCTCCAAGCTGGTCGCGGGGGAGACCGCGGTGCGGGTGACCGAGCAGGCCATCCAGATCCTCGGCGGCAACGGCTACACCCGCGACTACCCGGTCGAGCGCTGGCACCGCGACGCTAAGATCTTCACCATCTTCGAGGGCACCTCCGAGATCCAGCGCCTGATCATCGGCCGGGCCGTCACCGGGCTGGATGTGCGGTAATACCCGCAGTAGCCCACCGGATGGCGGTGTCGGCCAGCGCCGGGAGCTCGACCGGGGTGTGCAGACCGGCGATGTCGGCGGCGGGTATCCATTGCACGCCGCTGACTTCCTCTAGATCGTTGACCGGGAAATATGGGCAGGTCAGTGATCGTAGGCGATCAGGGAGCGCTTGACTGGCGCGCCGATGGCCCAGTTGTGCCAGATGACGGC
>Ga0209839_10000076_pt1 | contig 41209 bp, 29 predicted proteins | sample OrgsoiDNA2013050_FD_185800 | JGI IMG/M metagenome (GOLD analysis project Ga0209839, IMG submission 185800) | Permafrost soil microbial communities from the Arctic, to analyse light accelerated degradation of dissolved organic matter (DOM) -... | ecosystem: Environmental > Terrestrial > Soil >... | reverse complement strand
TCAGCCAGGCCGACGCCCGCGGCACCGTCGTTCGTCTCGGTCCACCAGACGCCGAGGGCAAAGGCGTCATCGATGTTCGTCTGGCGAGACGCGGCCTCTATGACGGCTCCTGTGCCAACCATTGGACTCCCCATCTGCGCCAGAATCTGATCGACGGTGCGCGCTGGTAGCGTGGGTGGGCCAACGACGTTACTCCCATCGGCCCGCGTTGGCTGCGCGTGCTGCACCTGCCACAGCAGCGCTGCCGCGCCCGCGAGCAGGATAACAAGCATACACGGGAAAATAGTCAGGCGCAGGCGCTGCTGTACGCGCCCCGCGCTCTCCACACTCCGTTTACGCTGCGTATTCGCCATCTTGCTTCTACCAATCCTGAATGTTCTTGTGTCCCATTGCGCGCTTCCCATATGAGCAGCTAACACAATGGTCCATTACCATAAATAGTGTGCCACTATTTGGCCGCCAGAGCGTTTTATATAATAAACCGTTTGTTGCGTCCTTATTTACAAGGAGATTGAATGAGTACCCATAGATATTTCTAAAATTGTACCATGCCATACGATCATTGAGCTCAAATCGCGTTCTTAAATAGGTAGTATGTCCCACAGGGGTATGCTATACTGAGATGCACGGAGCATTGCAAGCAATGTAGAGAAAGATGAGGGGTTCGCCATCAACCAGCAAAGCGGCCAGTGGAATACACAAACAGGGAAGCTAGACCGCCGCACCTTACTTCATAGACGTTACCATATTCAACGCGTCATCGGGCAGGGCGGTATGGGAGCCGTGTACCAGGCGAAGGACGTAAAACGCCAGACGGTATGCGCGATTAAAGAGATGAGCCTCTCGATGGTATCGCCCGCTGAGCGCGAACAGGCGATAGACAATTTTAAGAGCGAGGCGAAGCTTCTCTGGGCGTTGAATCATCCCAATCTGCCATCTTTCACTGGCTTCTTTAATGAAGGCCAGCGCTACTACATGGTGATGGAGTTTATTGACGGCTCTACGCTCGAAGACCTCCTGGAACACAATGGCAGTCCTTTCTCAGAGAGACGCGTGCTGGGCTGGGCGCGCCAGATGTGCGATGTCCTGGAATATCTGCATAGCCAGCACCCGCCGATCATCTTCCGCGATATGAAGCCGGGCAATGTTATGTTGACGCGCAATGGGCGCATTAAACTGATCGACTTCGGCATCGCGCGCTTTTTCCGTCCCGCTGGCTCACAGGATACGCAGTTGCTCGGTACACCCGGCTTTGCTCCGCCAGAACAGTACGGCAAGGCGCAGACCGATGAACGCTCGGATATCTACTCGCTGGCAATCACGCTCTTTCAGCTCCTGACCAATACGCTTCCCGAGACGGGCTTTGGTTTGAAGGATGTGCGCGCGATCAATCCCGAGATCTCGCCAGCGGTCGCGCGCGCTCTGGAAAGGGGCGCGGCCCTCGATCCCGAGGAGCGCTACAATAGCGTCGCGGATTTTCGGCGCGCTCTACTGGGCGTGGGGACCTTCGTTTTCGAGAATGGCGACCAGGCCACTACGCCGGAGGAACTGGCGGAGCTGTGCGCGCGCTATCCAGAGGAGGCTTCGGACTACCTCGCGGATGGCGAGATCGAGTCGTGGCTATTGGAGATCGGCGATACGACGCTGGCGCGCGCGGCAAGGCATATTCGCGCCATAGAGGACGAGCCGATGGTTGCCGTGGAGCAGTTCCTCCAGGTTGTGATGGGGCCGAACGCTCGCCTACGCAGCTATTCAGCTCCGCAACCGGCAATTCAAAGCAATGGAACTTCGCTACCGGGGGCAACTCCCGCGACGGGACGCGGCAACCGGAGCTGGTTCTCACGCAAAGCTACTTCGCCGATCCTGGTCAGCCCACGCATGCTTGACTTTGGTAAAGTGTATCCGGGCATCTCCGCTCCGCTGGTTATCACGATCAGCGGCGATCAGGGCTTGATGGTAAATGGAACGGTACATACCAATGAGCCGTGGATTCTGATCGATCAGACGCAGTTCGATGGCATGATGACGCGCATCAATGTCCGCCTCGATAGCAACCAGCTGCAAGGCGCGACGCATTATGTCGGTACGATTCTGATTACACCCGATGGCGCACAAAAAGATATCGAGGTCATCGTGGAGGCCGATACCATTGGCTCAATGCACACCACGAGCAATGGACGACGCGGCAAAACGGTTGGCGCAGATCTGAATGATGATGAGGATGACGATGTAGATGATCTGACGATGGGGATGACGACTTCCGTCGCGCCCGCGAAACAGGTGCAGATAGCGGCGGACGTTCTCGATGAGATAGGGCCACCACCGGCGTCGAAGGCACGGGATAGCGAGTATAAGATCAAATATGGAGCACCCGCTTCCGCCAGGCAAACAGCGGGTTGGGACCCCATCCAGGTCTCGCCTCGACACCAGGCCTGGCTCTCGCGTACCCTTACCTTGCTTGCAGCATTCATGGCGGCAAGCCTCGTCTATACGTTGGTCGCGCACCTGCCGCTCACACATGCTCACCCGCTCGCGCCAGATCCGTGGTTTATCGTCGTGCTCGCTGGCATCGTTCCCGCTACGACGCTGGGCGCGCTGCTGGTCAATCGCGGCAATCCCTGGCATTTTGATGGCGCTATCAACCGTTTCTGCACCGGCATAACGGGCGCGTTCCTTGCTCTGGCCGCGTTCGGCATACCGCTGCATTTTCTGCTCGCGCCTCGGCTGGCGGTGCTCCAGCTTGTGATCCTCCTTCTGGTCACGGCGATCGGAGCTACTATCAGCACAATGGATACGATCAGCGATTATATCAACTATGGTATCAGCTGGGCTATGTCGCGTATGTATTGGCCGACGATCATAGCCGTGATGGTGCTGGGCGGCGGACTCGGCTTCTTGCTTGCAATGGGACTCGCGCCCTGGGCCGTTGGAGTCGGCATAGTGACCGGGTTGGCCGTCGCCAACGCGCTGGTGTGGCGGGTCGATTATCTTATGAAACAGAATGCGCGCAATGCGCAGAGTACTCCATAATACACTCCTGTAGCAGAATCGAGGCTTTGTTGTGAGGGAAGGTTCATTGCCACGGCTTATTGTTATTCTTGGTCCAACGGCATCGGGAAAGAGCGCGCTGGGCATCGCGCTCGCCCAGCGCTTCAACGGCGAGATCGTTTCAGCCGATTCGCGCCAGGTCTATCGCGGCATGAATATCGGAACGGCCAAGGTGACGCCTGCCGAACGAGCGCTGGTGCCCCATCATCTGCTCGATATAACCGACCCTCAACATCCTTATAGCGTCGCGCAGTTCCAGCACGCGGGAATTTCGGCGCTCAATGATATTCTGCTGCGTGGTCGCGTTCCATTCCTGATTGGCGGCTCTCCGCATTATATTCAGGCCGTTGTCGATAATCTGGCAATGCCTCAGGTGCCGCCACAGCCGGATCTGCGCGCCGCTCTGGAACGCCGTTCCCTGGCGGACCTGCTCGCGCAACTGGCGGAACTGGACCCGCTGAGCGCGGCTACGATCGACCGCAACAATCCACGCCGCGTCCAGCGCGCCCTGGAGGTCTGTCTGGTAACAGGCAAGCCTTTTTCGGAACAGCGCGCTGCAGGTCAGCCTCTCTACGCTTCGCTTCTACTGGGCATCTCCTGGCCGCGCCCCGAACTCTACGCGCGGATAGACGCGCGCATCGATGAACGTATGCAGCAAGGGCTGGTTCAGGAAGTGGAGGGTCTGCTCGACCAGGGTCTGACCCACGAGCGCCTGGATGCTCTGGGCCTCGAATATAGATTCGTCAGTCGCCTGCTACGGGGAGAATTCGCCGACGAGGCAGAGATGGTGCAACGCCTGAAATATGCAACTCACGATTTCGTGAGAAGACAACTGACCTGGTTCCGCAAAGATCAGCGCATTCAATGGATAGAGGGTGGGGACAGAATGGTCGAGGAGGCAGAGCCGAAAGTGTACTCTTTTCTGTCTGTTATGTCATGATTTTAATACGACAGTCCATATGTAACATATGTAGTGTGACATTTTGAACGTATCACAAAATGTGGCGCATCAGAGGTGTAGTGTGGGGATGAGCGTGAGGAGACAACAAGAGGCGGGTGTCCGACTCGGCACCCGCCTGATTAGTGATCCAATGGCAGCTCCTTTTTTTATAGTAACGGAGATCTTTCAGCAAAAAGGTTTCTTTTCTCGATAAAATCTCTCCTCTCACTCTTCAAGAGCTTTCACTCTCGTATCCAGTATTATGACGAAAAAGCCTCGCACTTCTACCTGCTCAAATCCTAACGAATGAATAATTTGCGCTGCAAAGACGGTTTTCTCACTACCATCGCGTATTGTGTGAACTTCTACGTTCAACAATCTCTTTGTCCTTGTACTGCGCTTAACCCGCCGGATTTACATCACAGCCCTTCCCGCAACAAGATACGTCTTGAGTTTTCTGTGCGCCCAACGACATTTCATCTTAATGAAGTACTCCCTGGACCCAGGCCATAAGGAGTATGTGCGTCCCTGGTTTTACGCAATCTGCACTCAATGATCTTTGTTGGAGAAATCATTGTGCCCTGTCAGGAGGTTCCCTCCTTCTTTTGGTCTCTCGTCTTACCCGGTTACTTTTCCGTGGAAGAGGTTTCCCTCTCGTTCACAGTCACAGTATAGGGTCAGGATATCACCGCTGTATCACGCCAGAGGCTTTTTTTCTCACAGCGCAATCACGATTTACTCCACTCCTACCTGGGCAGGTGCAGGAGTAACAAGTGTTACACTATTCTTGAGCGCTTTGTCGTCTTTGCCACTTGCTACCACGGGTACGACAGGAAGGTTGCTCTCTATTGCCAGGCCATTGTCCATATAGACGTGATACGGGAACTGGGTCGGGTCGAAGGCGCTGCTGTGCGAGATCAGAATAATCTGCTCGAAATGTTGGCTCAAGACCTCGCCAGTGACGACATCGACCAGCGCTTTGGTGCGACCGCGATCGAATGAGCTGAGCGGCTCGTCTAGCAGGACGAAACCGGGGGCCGTGTTGAGTTCTCGCGGCAGCGCTGCTATGGCGAAGGCAAGGCGCAAAGCCAGTGAGAGCTGATCGGCAGCACCGCCGGAGAGGGCCGACTTGGGAACGTATTCGCCCGCGGCGGCGTCCCAGACGGTCAACTGGAAAGGACCCGCTGTCTCTTCTTTCGACTCGGTCGTCAGGCGTACATCGTGATAGCGACCGCTGGTGAGTAAGGGAAGGATCTGCCGCATGTAATGCTCGGTGCGTGGCACTATTTTGTGCATGAGGCGCTCATCGACCGCTTTAACCAACTCGTTGCCGCGCTTCCTTGTCTGGTAGGAACGGTCCAGTTGTTCCAGGTGGGAGCGCATCTGCTCCAGATCGAGCGTTTCGCCTCCTGTCTGCAACTGCGCGCTCAACGTCAGTTCCTGCTCCTCTAGATCGGTCAGTTCTTGCTCGGTCGCCACACGTTCCCCTTCGAGGCGGGCGCGGTCCTGAACCGTGTATTGTCCAACGAGCGGCCAGATGGCGACGATATCGGCGAGGGTATAGCTTCTGGGATGCGGACGATTGCGCTGCGTAAGCATAGTTGCGATACGATCCTGCGCCTCGGAGATCTCCTGGTAACACAGCTCGATCTTGGCACGCGAGGCATTCTCCCGGTTCTGTAACTCCTCCAGCTCCTTCGCAATATTGGCCTCATCGGCTGCCTCTATCTCACTCTGGCAACGCGTGCGCAGCGCCACCAGCGCCTCGGCGAAGGGGTTGAGCGGAACGATCCAGCTCCCCAATGTGTTGCTGAACTTTGCAAGCTGCTTGTATAGTTCAGGCAGAGACTGCTGGCACTCTTGCAGCCGATTGGTATAGTCGGTCTGTTGCTGCTGCAACATAATCTTATTGCCCAGGATGATATGCAGCTCTTCGAGTTGCTTACGCGCGGCTACCTCTGCATTATTGATAGCGGCCTGCCCAAAAGCAATGCCCATCGGCTTGACGCGCTGGCGCAGGGAGTCCTGGAGTCCCTGCAGAGCCTGGCGTAGCACGGATTGTTGCTCCCTTGCGCGCTCGATCTGCTGCGCCGGACTGTTTGTTTGATAGCGGGCATTGCGCTCTTCGATTACCTTCTGTCGCGCCAGGAGCACATCGAGGGCGTCCTGGTGAATTTTCACCTGCGAGGCCAGGTCAGCGGCGAGGTCCAGCTTTCCCTCCAGGGCCGCCAGTTCGCGCTCGGTAGCCTTGATTGTGCTCTCGACGAGCGCGCCCAGCTCTGGTACGCCGGTCATGTCCTCTTCCTGCGGGAGAATAGGCGAAAGCGCGCCGAAGGGCGATGTATTCTGCAAGCGGGCATTGATGCTAGGAAGCGGTAAACCCTCCTGACCGGCCAGCATCGTGATCTCCTGTTGCATGCGTTCGACCGCCGCTTGCTCATCCTGGATGTCTTGCTCGATATTCTTCCAGCCCTCCTGAGCAAGCTGTTCCTCCAGGCGCGCGCGTTCCTTACGCAGGCTGGCAACCGCCTCCATCGTTACATTGACCTGGTTGCGGGCTGCATTGGCCTCCTCGCTCTTCTCTCTCATCCTCTGCTGGATATCGGCGAGACTCTCCCCGTCGTCGCTCCATTGTTGGAGCATATACTGGGCCTCGTCGAGGGAGCGTGGCACATTTCCGCCCAGGGCGTGTATTTCATGCTCAATCTGGATAAGCGCTTCATTGTTGCCGCCCATCCTCACGGCTGTTTCGCGAGCCGCAACCATCATCCCAACCCTGTTGATAGCATCCTGCACCTGCTTGTTGATAACCTGTTCCTCTGCACGCGCCTTGCTATATTTCTGAAAACCATAGGCGGCTCCGCCGGCGGCGACAAGAGCGATAATGACGGCGACCACCGCGATAATGGGGGTTTGCAGCGTCAAAAACGCGACGATCACGCCCACCAGGAACAGGACGATACCGATGCAGAGCAAGGCCAGATACTTGCTGCTGGACGCGCGCGTGGCCAGGAGCGACTGAGTAAGCTTTTCCTGTTGCTGATGCGCCACGCGCACATGCTGCTCCGCGTCCGTCAGGCCCTGGGAGAGTCCTTTCAGCCGTTGCCATTCTTCTATCTGGCGTCGCACACTCAACTGACGCCAGCGCTTCTCTATGCTCTCAGCCTGGCTCTGCGCCTGCTTTGCTTCAGCCTCAACCAGTTCCAGCTCTTGCTCGGTATCGCTCAGGTCTCTCTGTACCTTCCTGAGCTGCGCGTCGTTCTCTTCAGCCCGTCCCCGGTTGCTTAGACGACGCGCGTAGCTATCTTCTAACTGGCGCAGTACAGCGAGCCGCTCGGATAGTGTCTGCATGCGCTGCAGGCGCGCCTCTAGCTGTGGACGCCCGGCTCGTCGTCGCTCTTCGAGATCATGCAGAGCCTGTTGAGCCTGGGTGAGCCGCATTTGCGCGTGCTCTACCTGCTCATCTAAACTCTTGAGATCATCCTTCACTTCATCGTGCTGCTTCAGCTCCTGTTCCAGGTCTTTGATGGTATCTACCGCCGAGAGCAGGTCGTTCGACATGCGTTGTAGCGTCCCAAACGAGCGCATCAATTCGCCCAGTTCATTCACGCGTCGCTCCATCTTCGGCAGATCTTCGCGTTCGCGCCTCTCCAGGTCCAAAATTTGTTTTTCTAATTCGGGAAGTTGACGCCGTGCCTCGGTCATCTCGTCGTAGGTCGTGATAAGCTCATCCAGGGTCGCATCGGCCCTTCTGAGCTGCTGGATACGCGCCTGACGCCCTTTGATCTCGTTACGCTTGCTTTGTACCTGCTCGAACTGTTGCTCCTGCTCGTCGATATCCGCGTTCTGCAGATCTATCTCGTCCAGATCCTCTAAAACAGTAACCGCGTCCAGCGCGGCCTCGATATCGTCAAGGCGTTGACTTAGCTCTGGAATATGCGCTTGCATCTCTGCCAGATGTAGACGCTTCCGTCCATCCAGTAGAAGCTCCTCGTCCTGCTGCTCAATCTTGAACTGTTCGGTCAGGCGCGTGAGCTTTTCAAGACCAAGCAGCTTGCGTAGCGCGGCTTCGCGCTCGGCCCCATCAAGGATCTCCAGCCGATCCAGGCCCTTTTGCTCAAGCAAACAGGAGTTGCGCAGGGCAGGGCCATCCATGTGCCCAAGTTCCGCAGTGATGCTCTCGTTCGCGACTTCGAGGTCTGTGATTGGCTCCTCTTCAGGCATGCCCAGGCGACGAATAGAGAGCGCGACCGTCTGTCCCTTGCCCCGCTCAATTGTGCGCGTTATGGCTATCTCCTTCGCGCCAACCGCGAGAATGAGGGTGACGACTGCATTAGATGCGCCATATGATATCAAATCGTTGAGCGAACGCTTTCCTCGCTCTGTTGATAATGCTTCACCGTAGAGTGCAAAATAAATACTTTCGAGAAGCGCAGATTTACCAGATTCATTAGGACCTTGAATCAGAATACTACCGCGCTGAGGGAAATGTAGATTCATTTCGCGCAGTAATCTGAAACGCTCTATAGTTACATGTTTGAGAATTATCATGGATCTGTACTCCGTTCGCCAATGCCTGTGCTGTATACTATCGCCATTATACTATCACCGTTAAATAGTTCTTCGCTGATCTGGCAATGCTTGCTCGTTAATCATCTCAACGCTCAGGTTGCGCGAACCAGGCAATGCATTCATCCTATAGTTCTTCCTAATATAAAGGAAATATTCATCTTTTCCCCGTTATACCATCCATCGCGAGCAATAGTTCTTCCTTCGTGATGCGTAACGCCTGCTTTTCTTGCTCCCCACTAGCTGCAGCGATCCACTCATCCGCCAGGAAGATCAGTTCTTCACGTGGCGAGAGCCGTTCGCCCGCTTCTGCCTCGTCTTGTTCTGGCAGCAGGGAGAGCGCGCTATCGTCGATGGCCAGGGCAAAGCTATTCTCCTCGCCATAGCGGCGTATCTGATTCAGGTCTAGCTGGTGGTACTGTTTACGTGTCAGCGTGCCCACCAGACGTAGTTGCACCATCGCCGCGGCATCACAGAGAGGACGCAGCCGCTCTAGAATGATCTCGGTAGGAGAACCTGGCGTCTCGTTCGTCTCGGATGAGGGCCATAGTTCTTGCACCTGTATCTCTAGACGTTGCAGGAGCGGAGCATCGACTTTAATGTGAGTACACCAGCGAATGCCATCAGCCGCGAGTCCCAGGAAGACAAAGCCGGGCGCATAGTCTGGCGTACTGAAATCAACATGTTGCGTGGCTCCAGCTACGATAACATCCGTTTGACCAATACGCATATGAGTATAATTATGTTGATAACCGGCCAGAATATACCGGAAGGCGGACTGTTTCTCGATGCTGCTATGGCTTACCTGAGCGCGCGTATCCAGCAACGCTGAACCAGCTGCGAGATCCTCTATAGGCGCGTGCAGCACCAGAAGGGGGATCGTAGCGCGCTCGATATCAGGATGAACGCGCAGGCGTTTAAGAGGGTCTCCCTCCTGCCCGGCCAGCACCCCTACTCCACAGATAGCAACGCCTACACCGTGGATATCGAGGTGAACCGGCTCCAATTCCGGCGTGTCGCTTTGCGGAGGAAAATAATGCAGTGCTCCCAGGCGCGCGTAGCTGAGTTGCGGCGCAGGCGTCTCTTCTCCCGCTTGCTCAGCACCTGGTGTGTCGTGGACACCGCCGAGCGCAAAAGTATGCACGCCAGCCTGCTTCAAATCGGCCAGCCGCGCTGCCACGAAGCTGCGATCTCGCTCATCGGGCGCGGTGGTGTCGAAGAGATCACCGGCCTGGATAAACAGGTCAACGCCCTGGGCTATCGCAAAATCGGTTGCCTGCTGAAAAGCGCGGCGCAGGCGTTGCTGACGCTCTTCGCGCTTGCGCGAACTCTGCCCGAATGCCGTGTAACCGAGGTGATTATCGGCTGTCAGCACCACGGTAACGACGCGCTCGTTTTGTTGCTCTGGTGTAGCCTCTATAGTTTCTTGATCCAAAATCTGCTCTTCAATATTCTCTACCATCGTTCGTTACTTCCATTTTAAGCTAGCAAAGATAAGTATCCCATTATTCAATACATCCTCTAAGATAACGGCCGGGATAGTACTCTTTTCTTAAGTATCAAGGTGAGTCTATCACAAAAAATGGTAATTCAATACGAATTGGGATAAAAAGAGGGACTATTTGGGGGATGGTTGAACCTCTACGTTTGTAATCCGTAAAGGATTATGAAGGGAGTTATACAATCTCCTTCTATAAAGATGCTATGACACAAAAGTACTTTTTAAAGCGCTAGCATAGACGTGGATAGAAGCAAATATTAAGATGGTATGGGTACACAGAGACTTTGCTCTCTTAAGAAGGTCCGGAGTCCATGCCTGGAAGATAGCGCTTCATATCTACTTCTAAAGCAGAATACGTGCGCACCTTGCGTTTTATGTATGTCCATTTGTATTTCGTTTATAGTAGCTTTAAAAGTTACATGTTACATTTGTGAAGTGGGAGCAGCAGAGTGGTGGTAATGAAAACTATGGAAAGAGGCAGCGAGACAAGGAAAGTTCTGCTCGCCTTTGCAAAAAGCATTCAAGAACGCGATATTCTTACCTATGAACACTCGCGCCGGGTGGCTACCTATGCCCATCGTCTGGCCCGCAGCCTGGGCTGGAGCCGACGTGATGCGCGCGATCTTGCACTAGCAGCATTGGTTCACGATCTCGGCAAAACGTGGATCGCGAACGATATCTTGAATAAATCCGCCGCACTTTCAGACGAGGAGCGGCGCAAAATGGAGCGGCATCCTGTGATCGGCGCTCGCATCCTGATTGGCTGCGATGTCCACTCCTTCTACGTCGAAACAGTCCTCCATCACCACGAGGCGTGGAATGGGCGTGGCTATCCAGCGGGACTACAAGGGGAGGAGATTCCTATGAGTGCACGCATACTCACGGTGGCCGATGTCTACGATGTATTGACTTCTCAGCGCCCGTATAAAGCGCCGTTGTCGAAAGATGCCGCGCGCGAACGCCTTCTGCAGGGCGCGGGCAGCAGCTTCGATCCGCTGATCGTGCAGGTCTTCCTTCAGCTTTTAGATGTTACGCCCAATTTTACTCTCTCGCAACGACTCTACGCCATTTCGCCGGTTGCCCCCCGCAAGACCGGGCAACTCCCTCCACCCGGCTCTCTTACGACAGGCTCTTAATATACTAGCGCACGATCTCGCGCAATGCGAAGACCGGGCCATCCCGGCAGACCAGCTTCGGGCCGGTACGCGCCTGTATACTACAGGCAAAGCAGGCACCGCTGCCACAGACGAAGGGCCGCAAAACGACTCCTTGCGCGAAGTGTTTGCCGCGTAGCCGCTCAAATTGGTTATACAGCGAGGTCGCTGTTTCACGTGAAACGCAACAATAGGCGGCATCCGCCCAGCTTAAATACTCGCCCAGAACGGGTTGCAGATCCCCCTGCTCATTCTGCGTTATGATATGGTACTCTACTTCCGGCGGCAACAGGGCCGCCGGGTAGGCACCTTCAAGCGTGCGGCTCTGGCAGAGAAGCGTCACGGCGAGCTGCTGTTCAAGCGCGGTCTGCATTAAGAATGGAAGGGGCGCGATCAAGTGTACATCACTGACCAGGAGCAGGTTGCGCGCATTGGGATTGATGCTCCAGCCGTGCCCGAGGGGTCCCAGCACGTCGAGCGGCGCGCCCACTGGCTGGCGCGCCAACCAGGCTGTCCCACGTCCGCCCACATGCACAAACAGGGTGCAGAGTCCTTGCTCTCGTTGCCTGCTATGAATAAAGAAAGGGCGTCGCAAAAGCGGGTCACTCGCCCCGGCATCACAACAGCGGATCATGCAATATTGGCCCGCCTGTACCGCTTGAGTAAGCTGTGGCGCGTAGAACTCGATCAGGTGAACGTCGTTATCCTTATTTCCAATAGCAGTGTTGGCAGTAATAGTAGCAATAGACAGACGCATGGCGGATAGTATACTCCTGATTATGTTAACAGATACGTCGGTTGTCTTGCATCAGTACGCCACTGGTTAGCCCCCACTTATTGATAAGCGAACAGTACGTTCCATTCGTCGTTAGCGTATTGAAAGCGGCCTGTACCGACTTGAACATCCTGGTATCATTTTTACGTATAGCTATACCCTCAAGATTTGCATTCACGACCGCGCCTCCCACCTCGAAGCGCTGCGGATACTGTTTGATAAAAGAATCGGTCAATGGAGAATCCTGATAAGTAGCTACAACTTTCTTCGCTGTCAATAATTGTAACATAGTTCCCTGGTCCTGCACGACAATAAGCTGTAAAGGAAGTTTTTTCGCCTGCTGACAGGTGCTGCTCAGCATGCCCAGGTCTTTCTGTTCTAGCGTCTCATCTTGTACCGCAACCTTTTGTCCGCAGAGGTCCATCAACTTCTTGATACCGCGAGGATTGCCCTTCGCGACGAGCAAAGACTCTCCACCGTTAAAATAGGGCACGAAAGCGACCTTCTCTTGCAGATCAGAAGTAATGCTGATGGCAGAAATAACGACATCGAAGTTCCTGGCCAGCAGATCATTAATGATGTCCCGATAGTCCGCGCTGACGATCTTTATTTTTAAGTTCATACGCGAAGCAACTGCGCTGATGAGATCGATATCGAAGCCGACAGCGTTACCGGTATGCGGGTCGATATTTTCCTGTGGAGGATAGGTAGTATAACTTCCCACTGTCAAAAAGCCGGGTGACACCAGATCGTTAGAGACTGTCGGCTGTACCAGCTTCTGGTTGACCTGTGGGGGCATACTACCGCAAGCAGAAAAGCACAACAGAGCCGCTACGCTCATAATACACAAAAGGGAGGATACGCGGAGCCACGTTTTGATTTTGGATTGGTGCAACAACAAAGGACACCCTCCTCTACTACTACATGCTATTATTACCTGAGAAGCAAATAGGTGCACAGGCTCCGCTTTACAAGCCCATCTAAGCTACAAAGCGCATTACATGTATCCATATATACGCATTATTTTAGCCCACTATCACGGGTAGAGGTCCATGTGCAGTAATCCGAAAACGCTGCCTTCTTGCAAAGTCACAGATTTGTTAAACGCGATAAAAATAACTATGAAACTCCTATTGCTTATAAAAATGGTGTGCTACACTATGAAGGGAAGAGGACATAAGGATGTGTCCAGCACAAAATATGCTGCTACAGTAGCGGCATAATATTTTCTAGGGGCTTGGAGGGCCTTGCCATGACCATCACCTTGAATCGCAGCACTTGCTGTAACCTCGATGAGACGATCTCGCGCGAGTGGCTCATGACGAACGGATTGGGAGGATACGCGGCAGGAACGGTCGCGGGCGTACTTACCCGCAGACAACACGGCTTGCTTGTAGCACAGCCACCTGACGCAAAATTCCCACAACTTCTGCTCACAAAGATCGACGAAGAGGTCGTTTTTGATCAACGCATATATAATCTTGGGACAAACGAGTACCGTGACGGTACGTTAAGCCCATCCGGTTTTGTACATCTGGAAGCGTTTCGCCTCGAAGAAGGCTTCCCTATCTTTACTTATCGCCTGGGTGGTATCAATGGGATGATGCTGGAGAAGCGCATCTGGATGCCACAGGGTCAGAATACAACGTATATCCAGTATCGCCTCTTGCGTACGACGAGCACCGATAGCTCTGGACACCGTAGAAGCGGCATCACAGGAGCACTTAGCAATAGTAATACGTCCAGTTCTGAGTACACGGAGGCAACCGCGCTGTCTCTCACGCTCCTACCTTTTGTTACGTCGCGCCCCTGCAATCACCTGCGCCACGGCGATAATGGCTACCACTTCCAGGTCCGTACCCATCTCCATGCAGACGATATAGAGCATGACGAATGGGACGCGGCTCTATCCCTGCCGCGAGGCGTGGCCGGCTGCACTATTCGTGATGGGGAGTCGGGGTACCCGTTTCATATCATGGCGATTGGGCATGCAGAGAGCCAGACAGCGTTTATCCCGACCGGCGTCTGGTATTGGAACTTTTTGCACAGGCACGATACGGAAAACGGCCAGCCCGCGACGGATGATCTCTATCTACCAGGCGTCATCCGCTCTACGCTCTGGCCCGATGAAAACGCGACGTTGACTATTATCGTCAGTAGCGAGGATTTATCTTCACAGACATTTCGCCTGAACCAGCTCAACCTTTCGTATAAACGCAGTGTAGAGCGCCAACAACAACTCGCGCAAGAGATAATAGAGCCCAGACGTTTCTTCGGTGAAGGTGGAGAAGCGGCGCGGGCCCATCACCTGAACGTGCTTCCACTGACAAGCAGCTCCGATCCATATGCTGGCGGAGAGGCATATCTCCAGCTTCTAATACAGGGGGCGGATCGCTTCCTTGTCCGCGCGACTCTCGATGGGCAGAGGCCGCATACGAGCACCTTTCCTGCCGACCAGGGTGGCGTACCGGTCGCGCTTGCCGACTACTTTGGCATGGAAAATAAGACGCGCGATACCCTTATCGCGCTCCCTGGCTTGATGCTTGCCACGAAGCGCTACGACGAGGCGTTGGGAACGTTACGTGTGCTTGCGCGCTACTTCAAGAATGGGCTACTGCCGGATCGCCTGCCGCTCCACGGTCAATCCCTCGCGGAGAGCGATTATGGCAGCGTCGATACAACGCTCTGGTTCTTCTACGCGCTTGATGCCTACCTGCGCGCCACGCGTAACGATGCGTTTCTGGAGGATTTTTTTCCACACCTGGCCGAGGCTATCGATAGCTATATTCAGGGTACTTCTCTTGGCATCTGCGTCGATTCAAATGACGGGCTGCTCGTGGCGTCCCAGCCAGGCAAAGCGCTCACCTGGATGAATGCAAGCGTGGATGGGGTAGCCGTTACGCCTCGCTCCGGCAAGGCTGTCGAAGTCAATGCATTATGGTACCACGCGCTTTCGTTGCTGTTGGAGTGGTCGCACCATCTCGCGCACACGAGCCGCCTCAGCCGTGTTCCGTCTCACTATCAAGCGCTACTTACGCAATGCCGCCATAGCTTTCAGCAGCGCTTCTGGTACTCCGAAGGTGGCTATCTTTATGATGTCATCGATGGGCCAGATGGGAACGATGCCGCTTTACGTCCCAATCAATTGCTCGCGCTCTCGCTGCGCTATTCTGTTCTGAATACGGAATATCGACAGAGCATATTCGATACCATCAGCCAACAGCTGCTGACTCCCTTTGGACTGCGCACCCTGGCCCCTCGGGATGCCGCGTATCATGGCAAGCTGGGCCAGTCCCACGCGGATCAACAAAGGTCACTTCATCAGGGAAGCGCGTGGAGTTGGCTGCTGGGGCCATATATCGACGTGATGCTTGCGATGCGCAATTACTCCGAGAAGAAGATTTCGTTACACGAAGAGTACCCGGTCCGTGAATATCTATGGCGTAAGAGCCTGCTCCTGTTGGAACCCTTTCAGGATCGTTTCAGTCAGGGCTTGCTGGGTATGTGTGAAGATGTGTTCGCTGGCGATGCACCCTACACGCCTGGCAAGAGTTGCGCCTCGCTTCTGAGTACCGGCGAACTCTTACGCATCTACGACACGCTGACTCATATCCGCGTGCTCTATGACAATCGTGTCCTTTCCCACTAAGCTATACGCCTTTTTGCCCGGTGGGATAGCAATTTTGGTCAGGATCTTGACTTCTGCACATTTTGTAGAAGGGTTATCCACAGCTTTTGTGGATAACCCTTTACTATGCGATGCTGGCGTTTCTTCTTTTCCTGACTCTCTCTTCAGCTTTTCTCTCTACACAGCTTTGCTTCTTCTTATGATGTGTATCTTGTTAAGCAGTTCTAGAGACTCAGCGCGTATCTTTTCCGTCCTCTCTCTTTTGCACGATCCCAGAGAGTTATCCACACAGAATGTGGATAACTTTTCCACATTCTCCATCCAGCTTCCCCTGCATATAGCATAAAGATGCATAGCAATTTCCCGATGCGGAAGAGTTTGCAACGTCGCCAGGAGCTTATCCCCATATGTGGATAACTTTTCCACATGCGCTACCTATTGTGCCCATAACATATCTTTACGATATATCAGCCCTCCGTTAACGATCACTTTAGCCGAGTTATCCACACAGGATGTGGATAACTTTTCCACATCCTCCATGTGATAGCATGGTAACACTATATCAGCTTATGCAGCCAGGCACAATCATTCACTTATCCACACAGAATGTGGATAAGTTGTCCACATTCTCCACATTTTCCGGCGATTATCTATCATTGCGATAGATGTGAACCATACAGGCAGCACTTATCCACTTTTTTTGTGGACAACTTTTCCACATTCTCCACACAGGCAGGCGGCGAGGAAGTTGCGAGGGATTGAGTTTTCCACAGGGCTGTGGATAGATTTTCCACAATTTGTTCCTCGTATATCGTGATGATGTATCAATGGGACTTTTTCTTCCACATATGGGGATTTTTTCGCGCTCTAACGACCTGTTACTTATACAGATCTATCCCCATTATTTTCCAGTTCCCTCCCAATCAACTCTCATTTATTTCCTCGGTGGATAACTACCCCTACTTATCCACAATGGCGGTGGATAACTTATCCACATATCGTTTTCCATTTATTTCTTCGTCAAAGTTATCCACCGTCCAGAGCGGTTTTATCCACCGTCTGTCCACCGAAGAAACAATTGTACACACATTTGAAGAGGTATTTCTATTATGCTGCAAACTGGCTCCAGGAGCAGGCTGAGGGGTGCTAAAAGGGGTGCGAGAAAATAATTGCGAGGCAGAGTTATCCACTTATCCACAGCCCCTACTACTACTGTTTTATATATCTCTTAATAAATATATATAATAGTAGTTATTACGCTTGTGCAAAAATGTGGATAACTTTTTTGTCACCAGCAGGCAAGGAATAACGTTTAATAAATTGGTGCATTTCTCTTTTTTGACCTCTAATGCGACCACAGTCATGCCTGCTTATTGTTGCTGGTAGTACGATAGGTTTATTCCTGGCTCTCAGATCGTTTGTTTTTTTCTTGTAACGCGACTTTCTGGCATATTGATCGTTATATGTGATGTGAGACAAATGTAACCTCTAAAGCGACTATCTTCCAGGCTTCGTTGAGGCAAGCGTATGACATCTATCATCGAGACAATCAAAGCAAAAGTGGATGTAGCGGAGGAGATCGGCCTCGTGGTCGCCCTCCAGAAGTCAGGAAAGGCATTGAAGGGGCTTTGCCCGTTTCACAACGAGCGTACAGCTTCGTTCTACGTGTTTGCTGAAAGTCAGACCTGGCGCTGTTTTGGCTGCAACGAGGGTGGCGATATCTTCGCATTTGTGCAGAAGCAGCAGGGGCTGGAGTTTCGCGAGGCTCTGTACTACCTGGCCGAGAAGGCTAGCGTGCCCGTTGAGGATCAGGGCAGCCGCGATCCCGAGGCTGAACGCGAGGCCAGCGCCACTCGGGAACGCATGCGCAAGCTGAACGAGGATGCCTTGCTCTGGTTTCATCAGATGTTTTTGCGCTCGCAAGAGGCGGCGGGGGCGCGCGCGTACGCAAAGAAGCGCGGCATCTCCTCCGACTCAGTGCTGTCCTTTGCTCTCGGCTATGCGCCCGATCAGTGGGAAGCTCTTTCACACTACCTGCTCGGCCAGGGCTATAGCGAGCGCGAGCTGGTGATGGGCGGCCTGGCAAGGGAACGCATGGACGATCAGAAGGGGGAATATGGTGGTGGGGTATATGATTACTTTAGAGATCGATTGATCTTCCCTATTCGGGATATCCGTGGTCGCGTGATTGGCTTTGGGGGACGCGCCCTGGGCGAAGGTAAACCAAAGTACTTGAATTCGCCACAAACGCTGTTGTTTGAAAAAAATAGTGTACTCTATGCTATAGATATGGCGAGGAATGCAATAAAACAGGCTCATCAAGTTGTTATTGTAGAAGGGTATGTAGACGCGGTTATCGCTCATCAATATGGAACAAAGCAGACGGTAGCTTGCATCGGCAGTGCTATCACGGAGAAGCACATTCAACAACTAAAAAAGCTGACCAGACAGGTGACGCTGGCGCTCGATCCTGATGCCGCCGGTAGCGCAGCTACTGAGCACGGCATTCAGGAAGCGCTCAGAACGTTTGATCGCATCGTGGTACCAGTTCCCTTGCCCTCTGGTAGAACGGAAGGGCAAAAACGGAACGGCCAGTACGGCTCGCGCAAAGCGTCCGATCCACACGGCATCATACGCCTTGAGGAGCAGGTAGACGCTGAGATCAATGTGTTGAAGTTGCCAGACGGCGAAGATCCAGACGAGGTGATACAACGCGATCTCCCGAGCTGGCTCTACGCGGTTGCGCATCCGCAGCCGCTCATCGACTACTACTTCGTCGTGAAGACCGCGGACCTCGATCTACGCGAGCCAGAGGGCAAGGCCGAGGCGGCAAAACGCTTGCTCCCGGTCATCGGGATGATTAACGACCGCATCAAACGCGATGATTACATGCGCAAGCTGGCCACTATGATCCGCAGCGATGAACGCAGCCTACACGAAGAACTGCAACGGGTGTTGAGAAGTCAGAAGACGCAGAGCGTCGAATTCTCAAACACACGCCCAAAAGTACTGCGAGAGACAGCCGGACAGCCGCGTCAGGAGGATGCCGAACCTGATTGGATCAGCGATAACGGGGAAAGCTCCACAGGCTCGCAAAGCGCTGCACAGACACGCGCGCGAGCGCTTGACAGGAACAGGGGGAATAAGCTACAATGGGAGGACTACCTGATTGGGCTACTCGTGCAGAATCCTGGGCTGAATCCACACGTTTGTGGTATACTAAATGATAGTGACTTCGCCGGGACAGACACACGAGAGTTGTACCACATTCTCAACTCTGTTTATCAACGTGCTTCTTCCCCCTCTAATCAACCCTTTGAGCAATTTGTACCCTCTGAGTTACTAACAACGGTAGCCAGAGTTCAAAAGTGTGTTGAGTCGGAGACTTCACGCGATGGAGCAGGACTGGTGAAAGAAGCAGTCCAGTGCGCCACCCGGCTTAAGCGAACACGACTGTTACAATTGAATACAGAACTAAGTTATCTAATACGTGAAGCTGATCAGGCGAGCGATAAAGCAAGTATAGGGCAGCTTCAACTCCGCCAACTGGAGATATGTCAACAGTTGCGGACTTTGAACTCAGCAATGCACCTCCATGGGTAGTGGGCTGGTAAGGGCAGAAATGTATAACTGAGTGACACTGACGACAAGAAACGAAATCATTTTTACCAAATCGGATCGGGAAACAGGAGTTTCATCCTTTTTATACGTTTATCCTATTGGCCTGTTTTCTGAAGGGGGATGCCAGAATGGTGAATCGGGAACAAGAAGTAATGGATCGAGTACAACACAGCGAACGCGGCACCGCCCGTACGGAGCCGCTGCGCGACGTTTTCTCAATTGATCCCTTTGAAGAATCTATGCGGAATCATGCGGATGAAGTCTTTACTATGGATACCGTTGGTCATCACGCTCATATCGTTGCCGCTGGGAGTCTAGCGACTCCTATCGATGAGGTTGAGTCATTTGGCCTGTTTAAGCTACAGGACGAAGAGCCTATGGATGCCCTGGACCCTACCAAGGAGCCGCCAGCAGACTGGGAACCCGGACCTGACGAGGTGGTTGATACTGAGGTTATGGCCGATCACAAATGGGATGAGCTGCAAGACGGTTTAGGTATCGTTGTTGCAGACCTGGAAAGCAGTCTGGATGATCCCGTGCGTATGTACCTGCGCGAGATCGGGCGCGTGCCTCTGCTCACAGCGGAAGAAGAGGTTCGCCTTGCTCAAATTATGGAGCGCGGCAAAAATGAGCTGCTCAAGCCTGCTCCTCTGCGCCGCTATATTCTCGATGGCGAGGAGGCCCAGCGCCGCCTGACCGAGGCCAACCTGCGCCTCGTAGTGAGCGTGGCCAAAAAGTACATTGGACGCGGCATGAACCTGCTGGATCTGATCCAGGAGGGCAATATCGGCTTGATCCGCGCGGTCGAGAAGTTCGACTACACTAAGGGCTACAAGTTTAGTACCTATGCCACCTGGTGGATTCGTCAGGCTATCACCCGCGCGATCGCCGACCAGGCACGTACTATCCGTATTCCGGTCCATATGGTGGAGACGATCAATCGCTTGATCCGCATTAGCCGCCGCCTGCTGCAGGACCTTGGACGCGAACCTACGTCCGAGGAGATCGCTGAGCAGATGGAGATTAGCGCGGAGAAGGTGCGCGAGATTATCAAGGTGAGCCAGGAACCGGTGAGCCTGGAGACGCCTATCGGTGAAGAGGATGATAGCCACCTCGGCGATTTCCTCGAAGACCATACGGCGCTCGCTCCAGCCGATGCCGCCAGTCACCAGCTGCTCAAAGAGCAGGTGGAGGATGTCCTGGATAGCCTGACGGAACGCGAGCGCAAGGTGCTTCAGCTGCGCTTCGGCCTCGATGATGGCCGCAGTCGCACTCTGGAGGAAGTGGGCAAGGAGTTCCACGTGACCCGCGAGCGCATCCGCCAGATCGAGGCGAAGGCGCTGCGCAAACTGCGCCATCCGAGCCGCAGCCGCAAGCTGAAGGACTACCTCGACTGATCGTTTTGTGTAGATAACAGCGTATGCTCGCTATGGAGTGCAACAAAAGTTGCACTCCATTTTTTATTGCTGGTGAACATACGGTCTGAACAGTCGCACAACCCCTTTAGAACGCGTCTATCCCACGACAAAAGTCCTGTCGTCAATGAGACCTATAAGATTACTATTGAGCTGCCACCCCGTCCCTTGACCGCCCTACAGCATTTTTGCGCCTCCCTTTCTGCCGCAAAGCGATTGATCACATTTTTACAGCGCTCGCTTGTTTTGGAGAGATTCATACAATGTATTGTAGAGGGCAGTAAATTTAGCTTACACGTCTTTTGTCTGATTATCGGCTCTTGTGTTTGTTAGTAACTAGCAGTCGCTATGCAGTAATCTCTCAGTGGAGGGTACGTGGGATGGTAAAAGTAGTGGGACACCATCATGTGCGAGCTATGCGCGCATTTGTGCGCCGTAAGCTGGCTCAGCAGCAGGGCCGGTTGGCCAGAGAGAAAGAGGCCGCGCAAAAGTTGCCACTGCGCAACCTGCCTGAGTATGATCCCGATGATACTGGACGTTTCGCGGGCTATGATGCCATTTTCAAGTGCGAGGGTCCACGCTACGAGGCGCTGTGCAGGGTGCTCAAGAAGATCCTGCGACCCGCCCATTATCGCACCTGGGCCGCTGCCAATGGCGAACTGGTGAATAGTCCCGCCCCGTGCTTAGCGGCAAAGGAGATTGCCGAGCGCGTTGGCCGCCACAGGCGCACAATCGAGATCGATCTACAGGAGATGAGGGAGAAGCGACTCCTGCACCTGCAACCCACGCAGCGCGAAGGCCACTGGGTGATGGAGATGCATTTCGATGTGCTCTACAGGCTGGTTCACGAATATCTCGAATGGGAGCGCTCGTCGGACTATATTCCACCCGAGCGCCAGTACTTTGAGCGCATCGAGATCAGTGCAGATCTGAGGCAGTATCTGCTCCAGTTCGAGGACTACCGAAAAGTACTGGCTAAGAAGAAGCCCGGCCCAAAGGTCAAGTCAGGCCACCCAGAGCCATATCCGGCGCGCACCACCTGCACCTGCCAGCATTTCCAGCATACTAATTCCGATGCTTCAATCCTACCCGCTGCTTACCAGGGAGGTATGACCAGAAGCATCAATTTAGAGCTCCCTGCTCCGCCTGCCTTGCCCCAGGCAGGCGTGAGCGAGAGCATTCTTGCTATGACCGAGTTTGAACCTGAGATACGACGCCTGTTTGATTCCGAGACTGGCGGTGCCGCGCCTGGGTTTTCTTCGCCTGAGCCGCCTCAAGGGGATGAGGTAGTCATGCGCGTGCTCTCTAGCGAACCAGAAGAGGATGAGCCGCAAGAGCATAATGCGCAACCTGAGATGACGCCTGTCGAGAGTTACGATGGCGTGCCGGGTAGGACTGCGAACCAGGAAGCACGCGATGATAGAGAGACTGAGAGGTTGAATGCTGTAGCCCTTTCGTCGGTGTTTAGTTATGGGTCGCGGGAGCTAGTGCATGGGGGCGTTGCGGGCGCGATCTATCCGGCAATTGTTCCCTTGCTGCGAGATTTTATGCAGAAGAAGCTGCTCGGCGGTGATACAGCGACGCGCTATTTTATAGCCTACGAGCGCCTGGATGTGCCCCATATCGAGCGGGCCTTTCCGCCGGGCACCAATGGCGTGTGGCTCTGGCGTGATCGCGATCAGCTCGTACATGTGAAGCCGACCTGCTCATCCCTCGATCCGGCTCTGAAGAACCGTAACCTCTCCTCGTTGTCTGTAGCGGTCGGTAAGCTGGCCGATGACGATGGAAGGTTCTATTTTGATAAACCGCGTATGGATGGCTCTCACAGACCCTCTACGCCTCCGGGCAGACAGAACGTGAATGATGATGATAGGACTCCTCGCGCCGCGCCGCCAGATGTGTATAGGGAGCGTGGGGACGATGGCTATAGCGGAAAGGCACCAATCGGAGCGTTCCAGGCGAAAATACATAGAAGGCGCAAAGAGGATTACGCTGGCAAGGGGCCGCCAGGGCCAGCGCAACAGCAGGCTCAGGAGAGATATCATGCCCTGCTGACGCAGGCAAAAGACGGAAGAGGAAAAGGTTTGCAGCGCCTCTTCTAGTAAGGATGATGCCAGGGAGTAGCATTCTCGGGGAAGTGGATGGGGGCCAGCCCCATCCCTACTGAAAGGGAGGATATGTGATGATAGAGAGGCAGACGATAATTCCATTTCGGCCCAGGAAAGTTCAGACAGGCGGGAAGCGGTTCTATGAGGAACAGACGCCAGCAATACGCTCGCTACGTCCCCGCTACCGACCATTTCATCAGCCGTCAAGCAGAGCCAGGCTGGAGGAAGATGAGCGGAATATCTGGCAGATGCTGCCGCCGCACGTGGCCGAATTTTTACAGACGAAGTTAGAACTGGCAAGAGCACTGAAGAGGCAAGCAGAAGAAGTAGTAATAGAAGAAGTTGCAGAACAGGAAGAAGAGATAAGCGACCCGTGAGGGCCACCCATCTCTTCCAGTCAGGCTCTAAAGCGTTAGCGGACCGCCTGGCTCATTGTCTCGACGGTCTTGCGCGCGATCTCTACGAAATCGGGCTTGAGGCTGGCACCGCCAACCAGGGCACCGTCGATATCGGGATGGGCGATGAACTCGCCTGTGTTGGATGAGGTGACGCTGCCTCCGTAGAGGATGCGCAGCGCATCGGCAGCTTCAGCGCCGTACATCTCGCCGTACAGCGTGCGGATCAGGTGCACGACCTTGCCCGCGCCCTCGGCGGTAGCTGCCCTGCCCGTCCCGATGGCCCAGATGGGTTCGTAGGCGACGACAACCTCTATGGCGTGCTGCGCGGAGAAGTTGGCGAGGCTGCCCTTGACCTGAGTGCGGATGACCTGCTCGGTCTGGTTGGCCTCGTATTGAGCGAGGTTTTCGCCGATGCAGATGATCGGGCGCAGACTGTGCTTGAAGGCCGCGTGCGCCTTCTTATTGACAATCTCGTCGGTCTCGCCGAAGTACATGCGGCGCTCGGAGTGGCCGAGGATCACAGTGGAGGCGATCTCGCGCACCATCGACGGCGCGGTCTCACCGGTGAACGCGCCCTTCTCCTCGAAGTACATATTCTGCGCGCCCAGTTCGATGCGCGTCAATGGCTGCTCGTCCAGGGCGGCGCGCACGGCTGCCAGCGAGATCGCCGGTGGACAGAGAACGCTGAGGATGTGCGGATACGATGAGACTACGCGCTCAAGTTCCGGCAGTATCTCGTGCACGAAAACGGCTGCCTCTTTGGGGCCGTAGTTCATTTTCCAGTTGCCCGCGATGATCGCGGTACGTACATGTGCCATAACGTTTATCCCTTATCTTGTAGTGCTGCTACGCCCGGCAAGGTACGTCCTTCCAGGAACTCAAGCGAGGCACCACCACCCGTTGAGACGTGGGTCATATTGTTGGCCGCCTTGGCCTGTTCGACGGCAGCCGCTGAGTCGCCACCACCGATGATGGTGAGCGCGCCTGCCTTCGTGCGCTCGCTCAGAATCTCGATGATCGCATCGGTGCCTTTGGCGAAGGCCGGGAACTCCGCGACGCCCAGGGTGCCGTTCCATACAATCGTCTGCGCGTTCGCCAGCGCCTGGCGGAAACTTTCGACGGTCGCGGGACCGATATCCAGAATGCGCCAGCCCTGTGGCACGGCGTTGCTGGCGACAACTTTATGCTCGGCGTCAGCGGCGAAGCGGTCGGCGATTACTACATCGGTGGGCAGCAAGAACTGGGAACCCTTCTGCTTCGCCTTCTCGATCAGGTCGCGCGCAACGTCCAGTTTGCTCTCTTCAAGGAGGGAGTCGCCGATCTCGTAGCCCTCGGCCTTCAGGAAGGTGTTTGCCATGCCGCCGCCGATCAGGATGCTATCGGAGAGGCTAATGAGGCGCTCCAGAACCTTGATCTTGTCGGAGACCTTGGCACCGCCGATGATGGCTGCCAGGGGACGCTTGGGATTTTCGAGCGCGGAACCCAGGAAGTTGATCTCTTTTTCGAGCAGGAAGCCCGCGACACCCGGCAGTGTGTGCGTGACACCCTCCGTCGAGGCGTGTGCGCGATGGGCGGTACCAAAGGCATCGTTAACGTAGAGATCGCCCAGGCTAGCCAACTGGCGTGCGAATTCTGGATCGTTTTTCTCCTCTTCCTTGTGGAAGCGCAGATTTTCCAGTAGTAAGACCTGGCCCGGCTGCAAGGCTTTTGCCTGCGCCGTAACCTCTGGTCCGATGCTATCGCTTGCCGACTGCACGGGCTTGCCCAGAAGCTCGCTAAGGCGTTGCGCGACCGGAGCAAGGCGCAGCTTCTCGACGGCCTTACCGTCCGGGCGACCGAGATGTGACATCAGGATAACGGCGGCACCCGCGTTGAGCAAATAAGTGATAGTGGGAAGGGCCGCCTTGATGCGTGTATCGTCAGTGATGTGCCGCTCAGCGTCCAGCGGCACGTTAAAATCGACGCGAACCAGCACACGTTTGCCAGCAACGTCGATGTCGCGTATCGTTTTCTTGTTCATATATTAATCCTACCGTGTACTTAGCAACTATCAGGCGGTAGAAACCCGCTGCCACGCGCCTGGCTGGAAGCAATAGAGCTATGTCTGGCGTGCAACAACGGGTCTCCCTGAGCGGAACCTCTGCCCTTATGGAGGGCAAAGGTTCGCGAGATGGTTCAGTCCGGCAAGCGAACTAGAAGCCCTTTTGAGCGATGAATTGCGCGAGGTCGGCGACGCGAGAGGAATAGCCCCACTCGTTGTCGTACCAGGCAAGGACTTTGACCATGTTGCCGCCCAGGACCATCGTCGAGTCACCGTCGATGATCGAAGAGTGCGCGTCACCACGGAAATCGGTGGAGACCAGGGGCTCGTCGGTGTAGTCGAGGATGCCCTTCAATGGACCGGTTGCCGCATCTTTGAACGCCTGATTGAGTTGCTCTTTCGTGGCCTCTTTGCGAATGATGGCGACGAAATCGACGACGGAGACCGTCACGGTCGGGACGCGCAGGGACATACCGTCGAAGCGGCCTTTGAGTTCTGGAATAACCAGGGCGAGGGCGCGCGCGGCACCTGTCGTGGTTGGGATGATGTTCGCGCCAGCGGTACGTGCGCGGCGCAGATCCTTGTGCACCTGGTCCAGGATACGCTGATCGTTGGTGTATGAGTGAATGGTGTTCATCATACCACGCTCGATGCCGAACGCGTCGTTCAGAACTTTAGCAGCGGGGGCCAGACAGTTTGTTGTGCAGGATGCATTGGAGATAATGGTATGTTTGGCCGGATCGTATACATTTTCGTTGACGCCCAGGACGATCGTGAGATCCTCGCCCTTCGCGGGAGCGGAAATAATTACTTTTTTCGCGCCGCCCTTAAGGTGTGCGGAGGCTTTGCTGGCATCGGTGAAGAGGCCGGTGGACTCGATAACGAGGTCGACGCCGAAGTCCGCCCAGGGGATCTGCGCGGGATCACGCTGCGCTACGACCTGGATCTTGTGTCCATTGACGACCAGTGAGTTCTCGGTGGCCTGGACCTCGCCAGGGAAACGACCGTAGGTGGAGTCATATTTTAGCAGGTGGGCGTTCGTCTGCGTGTCGGTGATATCGTTAATGGCAACGACTTCCAGATCCTGTGGGTGGCGCTCGATGATCGCCTTCAACGACTGTCGTCCAATACGTCCAAAACCATTAATACCTATGCGGGTTGTCATCACTTTCTCCTTCTGTGTTACGTTCCTTGTATACAAGTGGTATACAACGGGTATCTGTCTTCCCCTGGCTACCAACTTCAGCAGCAACTCTTATGCTTGAAGTATATGGTCCTCACCTCACAAAGCGATCACAACATTGTTCCTTTGCCGATACAATGTCATCACGATTTTGTGAGAGAATAGTCGCCGCGCTCATGGTTGCCAGGGAAGAGCCTACAATCGACGTACAGCATTGCTTCTGCAACGCGGAAATACTATGTTTCACGTGAAACACTGTGACGAGGAAAACTGGCCGCCCGATGGCGCGTTCCTCTTGACCACCCTTAAAGGGTATCATTTTATTGTGGAAGTGTGCAAGAGTCGCTCACGATCCAGTAGGGATGGGCCTTGCGTCCATCCGGCCCACAATCGGAGTGATAGGGAACCGGATGGACGCAAGGCCCATCCCTACTGGGTAGAGGAAGAGGAGCGAGATGAGAGAGCCGGTAAGCTGAAGCGCACGAACTATGCTCCAGCTTACCGGCTCCCCCTTGCTCATACATACGCGCCGGTGTTACAACTCTTCAGGTCTTCCTCCACTCAGTAGGGATGGGCCTTGCGTCCATCCGGTTCCCCGCCGCGATCTGTGGGCCGGATGGACGCAAGGCCCATCCCTACTGAAGAGGTATGCATTAGACCGGGATCACACCAATAGAGAAGCGGATGAACTCATCGGAGTAGCCGAAGCCCGAACCAGGGACGCTGGCGATACCGGTCTTCTCGAAGAACGAGAAGGCATCCTCCTCTGGGCGCAGGCGGCTCCAGTTGTAGACGGTGGCATCGTCGTCTATGTAGATCTCGGCGAAGAGGTGCTGCTCCTGGTCGATGCGGCGCAATTGCGCTATCAGGCGCGAGCGCCTGAGACGATAGAAGGTGCGCATCTTCTCTACAATCCAGGGTCGCGAGCGGATCAGTTGCAGGTAGGCCATAAAGCGCAGCTGCCATTCGCCGGGCAGCGATGCCATCGTATTGCTCCAGCTCGGCGAGATGGCCTGGGCTACGGCTGGGTCGCCGCACGTAATCCAGCCGAGGCGCTCGCCCGTCAGGCTATGGGTCTTTGAGAAGCTGCTGATAAAGATGGTATGTGCCATTACATCGGACGGTAGAAATGCCTCCATGCGCTGCGCGTCATGCTGGGGATTGCCGGTTCCTATATAAGCGAGATCGGCGATGGTGAGGATATCTCGTCCCTGCTGCCAGTAACGGCGCAGGACCGCGTGAAGCTCGTCCAGTTCAGTCGCGTGATAAGCAAAGGCGGTTGGATTGTTCGTTATAGTTAAGTAGAGAATGCGAATATCAGTATTTTCGGCGAGTATTTGATCGAGTTGGCTTGCAGTTAGTTTAAAGTGATGCTCAGGTAAGGTTGGAAATCTGTGTAAACGATATCCACTGGATTTTGCCTGCCACTCGGGTACGCCAAAGCCCGGTTCGGGAAAGAGCACGGCGGCGTCGGAAATGTTCTGCTCGCGGTACACATGCGCGAGGCCGCGCAACACCTTGTCGATACCATCCATAGCGCCCAGGCTCAGGTAGACCTGTTCGCCCTTCACAGGCAAGCCCCACATCTCCTCCGCCAACCACGAGCGCAGGACCGGGTTGCCCACTCCGTAGATATCGTAGATGCGCGGATCGTAACCATGCTTCAGAAGCAGGCGTTCACACTCCATCATCTGCTCGCGCAGCCAGAGATACGCCTCACCCGAGGCCGTATAGCCATGCAGATTCTCGCCGGGTAGCGCTATGCCAAGATCATCGGCAAGTCGCCGGTAGTCTCCTGGACCTCCTGGCTCGCCCTCGCACTCAGTCACCTGGCGCAAATTCACGTCGCCGATCGTGCGATTGACGATCTCGGATGCCATGATCTCTTCATCTATATTGCATCTGCGGCATTCCTGTTCGAGCTCCGCTACAAGACGAGCCATGACGCGAATGGGGCCGGGACCCTTTTGCAGGAGAGGCCGGTTGCGCACAAGTATTTCACTGCGCAAACGTCGGAGCGTTTTGTGTTGTTCTTCTAGCGTGGAACTGGAAGTGGCCCGTGTATCCGCAGCATTGTTGTGGATAATCATAAGTAATTACTCCTTTCATGATGCGCGCAACACGGTGCATCTTCCGTAAGAAGTGGCGTGATCATCGTCGATCCGCTCTAATGCTTGCAGTGTAGCACATGGGCGCGCTCAGGTACAAGCAACGAAGGGCTACTGGATGAAACAACGATGCGCTCTATTGCAACGTTTCACGTGAAACATCTTGATGTGGAGAAAGAGACCTTATGTTTCACGTGAAACGTTGTGGCAGTACCGTAAGAGATGTAATGCTCCGCCAAACGTCATTTGAACCCATCCTTTTAACCAGACAATTGGCGTAGGGGACCACGTTCACGGCGTCCGGATGTATCATGTTCCTCTCCGTAGCATGCGAAAACCGCAACGAAACAGACGACGCGGTTTCCTCTGTGGTGAACCTCCTCATTGGTGAGCGGAGAGGAACATGATACATCCGGACGCGCTAGAAGCTGGTCCCTACCTCGATGGGAAACCGTAATGGACATCGATTCGTGTAGCATGACTCCCTTGCATGCTTTAAAACTCCATAATTCTAAGGTTGATGTCTATTGGCCGCTATGAACGTAGTCCCTACGCACTGGCAATTCATTGAGAATAACAAAGCAATAATGTTTCACGTGAAACATTAATTGATCGCGGCGAAGCTGCCTTCTTTTACCAATTTACTAAGCAGCGCGATATCCGGCGAAAGCACACGATCGTCTTCGAGCGCTGGTACGTAGGCGCGCACGAGTGCATAGGCGCGCTGTACTCCCTGGCCTGGTTGCAGCGGCTTGCGAAATTCCAGCATCTGGGCCGCGCACATCAGCTCGATCGCGATGATCTGCTGTGTGTGTGCGAGAATCTGCATGGCCTTGTGCGCGCTGGTAACACCCATGCTCACGAAATCTTCCATACCCGCCGACGTAGGAATCGAGTCGATGCTGGCAGGATGGGCAAGGATCTTGATCTCGTTAACGAGCGCGGCGGCTACGTACTGCGAGAGCATGAGACCGGAGTGCAGGCCAGGGTTGGGCGTGAGGAAGAGCGGCGCGTTGCCGTGATCCCATTCGTGCGGACTGAGCAGGTTGTAGATGCGCCGCTCGGAGAAGCTCGCCAGTTGCGCCAGGGCGATTGCCATCACGTCGAGCGCCAGGGCCAGCGGCTGACCGTGGAAGTTGCCGCCGCTCAGGACGACGCCATCCTCTGGAAAGACCAGCGGATTGTCGGTGACGGCGTCCAGCTCACATTCGAAGACGTTAGCGCAGTAGTCCAATGCATCGCGCAGAGCGCCGAAGACCTGGGGGGCACAGCGCAAGGTGTAGGGGTCCTGCACGCGTGGACAATTCTCATGGCTCTTATTGAGTTCGCTGTCACGCACCAGTTCGCGCAATCGTGCCGCGCTCACCTGCTGTCCGTGCTGCTTGCGGCGCTGATGAATGCGCTCGTCCAGCGGAACATGGCTGCCCAGTAGACCTTCGAGGCTCATTGCATAGGCGACTTCGGCGCTACGTACCAGTGCCCGCGTATCGGTGAGCGCCAGTATGGCCATGGCCTCCATCAGGTGTGTGCCGTTGATGAGCGCCAGACCCTCCTTCGCCTGCAAGCGTAGAGACGTCAGGCCCGCTTGTAGTAAAGCCTCACCTCCTGTATAGCTCTGATCTTTATAGCGCGCCTCGCCCTCGCCGACCAGCACCAGTCCCAGATGTGCCAATGGAGCCAGGTCGCCGCTCGCTCCGACCGAGCCACGCGACGGTATCTGGGGATAGATTCCCTTGTTCAGCATATCCACGAGGAGCTGCACGATCTCGACGCGCACACCTGAGTTGCCACGCGCCAGGCTGGCCGCCAGCAGTACCATCATTGCGCGTGTCACCTCCTCGCTCAGCGCTTCGCCGACGCCAGCGGCATGGCTGCGCAAGAGATTGTGCTGCAGGTCCAGCAATTGATCCTGTGGAATACGCACGCTGCTCAAATGTCCAAAGCCGGTCGTCACGCCGTACACTTTCCTGCCCTCAGCCGAGATCTCGTCGATCAGTAAACGCGCCGCCTGAATGCGGGAAATCGACGCGCTGCCGAGGGAGACATTGGCATTGTGGCGCGCAATCGCCACAACTTCGGCGCTCTCCAGCGCCTGACCATTGATAATAATGGATGTAGGTTGAATTGAAGGTTGTATTGTCTTCAACATAGAAGTAGTCCTTTCCGGGCGTCTTTGCCTTGTATTCTAGCATAACAGAGAAGGCAGTAGACGTAAAGTATGCCGAATTGAAGGGTGGCAGAACGAAGAGCGGTTCTGCACGTCTGAGAAGAGCAAGATACGAGAAGTTTTCTTATGCCTGATTGGGGTATACTCAATCTGCCGAGTGGGGATACTTCCCCTGGTCGGTATACTTCTCAACGGTAACTTCCAATCAATAGAAAGAATAGAGGAAACATGTTTACGAAAATCGGTACCATCACGATAGGGGTCAGCGATCAGGACAAAGCCCTCGACTTTTATGTAAACAAGATCGGCTTTGAAAAGATAAATGACCAGCCCATGAGCGAAACTGAGCGCTGGCTTGAAATTGCTCTTCCTGACACACAGACCCATATCATGCTCGGTCTGCGCGGCCAAAGTGGCGGCGATAAAACAGGCATGACTGGCTTCGTCTTACATACTGACACTATCGAAGAAACTTGCGCAACGCTCAAAGCTCGTGGAGTCACTCTGACCCAGGAACTCACCACTGAACCCTGGGGCAAATGGGCTCAGTTCACTGACCTCGATCACAACGAATTTGGAATCTGGGCACCCGCCTGGTAGCTTTCCTCCCTCTAAAATGTCCATTACGCTATCTCACGCGCTACATTCCCCACTATCTGCGCTATAGGTGCCGCAATCAGCAGTGCTAGCGTGATAAGCAGCAGTGGGAGGTTGATCGCGTGGGTAAGCGGCGCGAGCTGTGGCGGCGCGAGTAGGAGCAGGAAATACAGGGATTGCGCGATGCCCGCGCCCTTGCCCCAGAGCGTGGAGCCGAAGCGTACCGGGCGCGCAAGGAGAAAGTAGCTGGCGAGCGCGGCAAGCAGCGGCAAGCAGAAGCGCAGCAGCATAAGCATGCCGAGCCAGAGCGACAGGACGTTGTTCTGCAGCAGAATAATGGTGATAGTCAGATAGAGGCAGAAATCCGCCTCGCCATCCATAATCTGTCCCAGCCTGCTCTGTGTTCGCGTGCGCCTGGCCCATAGTCCATCTAGAATATCGGTAAGAATGCCGAAGAGAAAAACGAGCAGTGCCAACGTCGAAGGCGTCGAGAGTCCACCGCTGAGCCTGCCGAGTAGATAGCTTGCGGCGAGTCCGCGTAGACCGGTAAGGATGTTCGCTATCCCTACACGCGGCAGCATCTTTCCTGTCTGTACGCGCCGATTGAGGCCCAGGTGCCAGAAGAGATCGCTCTGCTGCCATGCCACGCAAAAGATGAAGCCCGGCAGGAGATGGAGCAATACGCTTGCTCCCGAATGCAAAAAAGTGATGAGTAGCAAGATGCCTGTGAGCACACTGAAGAGCAGCGTTGTGTGCAGCCACGAACGCTTTAGCTCTGGATGCTCGTTTGCCGTCGCGCGCGATATATGCCAGGAGCGGACGAGAAAGTGCCACCAGCCGGAGGGGCTGAAATGCTCTCTTTTCAATGTTGTGAGGAGATCGACGACAAACTGATTGTCGGGAAAAGCGCTTTTTTGCATACGGCTGTTTCCAATATAATTTTTACAGGTATGTTTCACGTGAAACATAGTTTTTTCGTTGCACTAGAGCGGTGTTGATAAGGCTTCTCTAACTGGCCCACCTTGAATAATTAATGGGGTAGGGACCAGCTTTCAGCGCGTCCGGATTTATCGCTTCCTACCCGTTGGATCTATGTTCCTCGTTACTACAGAGGAGGAAATGATAAATCTCGGACGCGCTGAAAGCTGGTCCCTACCTCAATCGAAAAGCGTTCTCTCAAATGCGGAGGTAAGAGAAGAGCTGCATAAGGGCACATCCCATTGTCACAACGTTTCACGTGAAACATTTCCCCCTCTTCAGAATAGGATGTTTCACGTGAAACATAATCGCCAATGTCCAGATATTGCTCCATCATTCCAGCACCAGAATCGAGCGTATCAGATTGACGCCGAAATGATAGCCGATCTCATGATAATCTTGCATGGACCAGAAAGCAAGCTCGCACTTCTTGCCAACCTCGATGCTGCCGATCTGCTCCTGCAATCCGAGCGCTCTTGCCCCATTAATAGTAGCCGCCGTCAAAGCTTCCTCCAGGCTCATCCCCATAGAGGACATTGCCAGCTCCAGCATCATCTGCATATTTTCGCAGTACGACGTGCCGGGATTAAAGTCGGTCGCCAGCGCCACGTGCAGGCCATGATCGAGCAGGCGGCGTGCGGAAGGATAAGGGGTGCGCAATGTATAGGAGCAGCCGGGCAGCAGTGTCGCGACAACGCCCGCCTCGCGCATCGCGTCCAGATCCTCCTCGCTGGCATAATCGAGGTGATCGGCTGAGGTCGCGCCCAGTTCCGCCGCCAACCTGGCACCGCCCGAGGGACTCAACTGGTCGGCATGCAGCTTCAGACGGTATCCCAGCTCCTTAGCACGTGTAAGGATGCGTCGGCTCTCGTCCAGCGAAAACGCCTCTCGCTCGCAGAAGACATCGCAGAAGCGCGCGAGATTGGCGAATGCTGGCAACATCTCCTCAAGGAGCAGATCGATATACTCGGCGCGGCGCTCGCGATATTCGGGCGGAACGCTGTGCGCGCCGAGAAATGTGGGCACGACGCGTACACGTTGCTGCTCGCCGCCCTGTTGCTTTTCAAGAGTATTGAGCGTACGCATAATATGCAGGCACGTCTCCTCGCTCGTTTTATTCAGGCCATAGCCCGTCTTGATCTCGACGGTCGTGGTGCCGTGGCGGCGTATACTGGCGAGACGTTCTTGCGCGAGTGCCAGCAAGGTAGCGGAACTGGCCGAGCGTGTGGCCTGCATAGTCGTAAGGATACCGCGTCCCTGCGCGAGCAGTTCGCCATAGCTGACGCCTGAGCGGCGCAGGTGAAACTCCTCGGCGCGATCGCCAGCGAAGATGAGATGTGTGTGCGAATCGACAAAGCCCGGCGTCACCAGCGCGTGTTGCGCGTTGATGAACGTAAGGCCCTCATGCATACGTTTCGGCTGAAAGAGGCGCTCGGCGTCATCGTCGCTGCCCAGCCAGGTAATCGTTCCGTGGTGAACGGCCAGGGACGCGTTCTCGATAATTTGTAGCGGTCCGCTTGCTCCCAGTATAGGCCGCTGGGCAACGGTGAGCAACTGGCCGATATTGCGAATAACGGTTGTTGCCGGGAAATGCGATGGGTCAGGCAACATAATCAGGAATCTCCTCTGCTAGCGATCTTTCTAGTTGTTATAACATATTGGATCGCCAGCCTTCCAGGAAAAGCATAGCTTGCTCTATAGGGTTGGATTTGTTACACTGTGGGTAGTCAAATTCCGAAAATGGAAGAGAATTCCTCAGTAGGGATGGGCCTTGCGTCCATCCGGCCCACAACTACTTGATGGCAAGAGGATGGACGCAAGGCCCATCCCTACTGAGTGGGGGAGATCGGCAGGCAAGGAGTGCGATCAATGCGAGCGGTTAATGATAGCGGTCCCACCTACGCGGCTGTTCTCCGCGTACTGCAAACCTGGAAGCAGTTGCCGGAGAGCGACGTAGAACGTATGCTGCATGATTACTACCTCATCACCGACGACTTTCGCGAAATGGAAGATCAGGGTCTACTGACCATGACCTTCGCAGGTGATGAGTACATAATAACCCCAACCCTTTTAGGGCGTCTCTGGTTAGAGCAGTACAAGAGCGAGGAGCAAAAGTAATGGCCCAGAACTATGACGAAGAGGAACAGGTACCTTATAAAACGATCGGTACCGACGAAGCCAAAAGCATGATCGAAGCGGGCGCGCATGTGATCGATGTGCGGCGGCCCGACGAGTGGCACCGCGGCCATATCGCCGAGGCGGAGCTTGTGACCGTTGATGGCATCTACGTGTTTGGCAAAGCTTTGAAGGAACTGAACCTGCCAGCGGATGAAGATGTGATCTTCGTATGCGCGTCTGGTCAGCGCAGCAGTGTGGCCTCCGAGATCGCGCTGTTGACGGGTCTGCACAAAGTCTACAATCTGGCGAATGGCATGAACGGCTGGGTGAATCGCCGCTATCCAATCGAACGCTAATTTGTAACAGTAGGGATGGGGCTTGCCTCCATCCGGCTCGGAGAGTCGCGTGGTGGGAACCGGATGGAGGCAAGCCCCATCCCTACTGGAATAATGAGAGGAGAACCTGTATGCCCTTATTGGAAGGAAAGAAAGCCCTTATTTTTGGTGTTGCCAATCACCGCTCTATTGCCTGGGCCATTGCTCAGGCGCTCGCGGGCGAAGGGGCGCAGCTTGCTCTGGCATACCAGGAGCGCATGGAGAAGTATGTGCGCGATCTGGCGGCGAAGATTCCCAACACGCAGGTCATACCGTGCGATGTGCAGCAGGACGATCAACTGGATAGCGCCTTTAACCAGGCCAGCGATATTTTTGGCGGCAAGCTCGATATCCTTATCCATTGCGTCGCCTACGCACCGCCCAGCGAGCTGGAGAATCCATTCCTGGATACGACGCGCGCGGGCTTTCACACGGCCCTGGATATCAGCGCCTACTCGCTTATCGCTATGGCCAAGCGCGGCGCGCCCCTGCTCAAAGCGAGCGGCGGCGGCAGTATCCTCACGCTAACCTATATGGCGAGCGAGCGCGTCATGCCTAAATACAACGTGATGGCGGTGGCTAAGGCGGCGCTGGAATGTAGTGTGCGCTACCTGGCATTCGAGCTGGGCGAGCACAATATCCGCGTCAACGCCATCTCCGCCGGACCTCTCAATACGCTGGCCGCGCGCGGCGTCTCCGGTTTCACGTCTTTCCGCGAGCAGATGGGCCAGGTCGCGCCCCTGCGCCGTAACATCGAGCAGAGCGAGGTGGGCGATACAGCGCTCTTCCTGGCCAGCAACTACGCCCGCGCCATTACCGGCGAGATTATGTTCGTCGATGCTGGCTACAATATCATGGGCGCGTAAAAGACGCTTGTAAATTCAAAAAGCAAGGAGGCATTGATATGTGCATCCTTGCTTTTTTTGTAGAATGGTATTAAACAATGCCTCCTTATTTTTGAGTAAGTGATACCGTTGTGAGATAGATCTTTGCTAACGTGATACTGTTGTGGTACTGCTGTGGTATCCCTCCGTTGAGAAGAGTTTTTCTCAAATAAACCCATCAGCTCAAGAGAGAGGAACACCACAACATGATGCCGCAAAGGAATGCCAGTGAGTCAATAGACGAGCAAGCAAGCTCGACCTATGGGAGATACGCGGGGGATCAGGAATACTTTCGCCAACATGATGAGATTCCCTACGAGCAACCACTGAGAGAAGGACCAGGAGAGAAAGTATATCTGCCACCGAGGGATAACACGAATATGTTCCGTCTCCTGGTCTTCGTGATAGCGATGGTGACGCTTCTCGCATTTGTTGTTGTCTGCCTGGTTTTCGTCGGAGGTACAGGAGGATGGATTAGTTTCTGTGCTGCTAGTTTTGCCATCCTGGTCATAGCTTCAACATTTATCGGCATGATGCGGGAAGGTGAAAAATAGTTCACGTGAGGCAAATTGTTAAAATGAACCTGATCTAACCCTTATTGCCTCACCGTGACACTCCTTTATTGTTCCACACGCCGCGAAGTTGGCGGCGCGGGTTCGCCGCAGATGCTACAGAAGCGCGCATTGGGCCGGTTCATATGTCCACAGGGCCAGGGACGCAGAATGAACGTGCTTTGTAGATCGGACGCCTGCGACGAGGAGCCGACTGGAACGGGCTGTCCCGGCACGCGTTGGAATGTGGTTGATTGCCCTGGCTGCGACGGCATAGGACGAGATCCAACAGGCGGTGGAGCTCCGAACGCGGTCATACCATTATGCATAGCGTTGGGTGCTGATGAACGCGGCACTGTCGGCAGCGGCTGCAGCGGCTGTTGTGGTTGCTGTGGCTGAGCGCCGTTCTGGGCAGGTTGCGCCTTCTTTTTGCGCCCACGCAGCATCATGCCTAAGAGCGCGATGATGAGCAACACCACCAGCGCGATGGCTCCGATCGTGAGGGCGATGGCCTTCCAGGAGGTGGGAGACGCGGCTGCTGCTTGCGAGTGATTGCCAGCCTGAGGCGTTGCTGTAGTCTGCTGTCCCTGGGGAACCGTCTCCGTTTTCGCCTGATCCTGGGCATACGTCAGGTAGGGCCTGATGGCCTTGAATTGAGGATAGCTCGTTGCGAGCTGCTGAAACTCCTGTTGGGACGTATGCCAGTGACCGGCGCTCGTCGCAGAATAATCGGCAAATGCCTGGTCCCACTGCTTCTCAAATGTTCCCGGCGTCGTATTCAGTTTGAGCGCCGTGACCAGTTGGCGCGCGCTATTGCTGGCCTGCAGGAAGCTGGTATTGCCGGGCGAATTGTTGCTAGAGAGGCCGAAGCTGACCACGCCAACGACGTTGCCTTGACTATCTAGCGCGGGTCCACCGCTATCGCCATGCTCGACGTTGCCGCCGACCTGGATCAGGGGAGCACCGCTCGTCGTCGTCTTGATCGAACTGACCGTGATGCTATTCACCGACGACGTAAACAGGTTCTGCGGAATATCGTTCACATCGGCATTGCCGGGGAAACCGATAATGGTCAGCGGGTCCTGCGTCTGCACATTAGAAGAATCGCCGAGCTGCACCTCGGGCGTGTCCTGGAACGGCGCGTGCACAATAGCAACATCCATTTGATCGAAAGGGCTCTCTTTTTCGATGCGGTCGACAGTCGCGTGTATCGTTGGTGGCACGGTCGCCAGCGTCTGCGCGGTCAGGGGACCGGTATAATCGGTACTGAGAAAGACCTCGCTGCTCTTCTGATCGTAGTGGGCCGTCGATTTCAATTGATTCGTCTGCAACGCCTGCGCGACCTGATCGGCAGTAGTTTGTCCAATTCCGGTCTCGGGATGCTGGTTGATATAATTAGCGACATCCGGTGCCGCCGCTGTCTGCAAAACATCGGGCGGCGGACTTACCACGTGGTCGGCGGTCAGAATATCGCCGTTGGCTGTGATAAAGGTGCCCGTGCCAGATAGATCTTCTTGATATGTCTTACCATTCGCCTGTGGAAATGTAACAGTGCCACTGTTGAATTGCACATTCAGGTGTCCGCTAATGGACGTAATGATGCGCACGATGGCCGGTTTCGCGATATCTACGGCGCGCACCACCGGATCGGCGACGTTGCCACCCGGCATGCTGGCGGCGTAAGCTGTCCCAGCGCGCAAAAAGATTGCCGCGAGCAGGACGCCTAGCATCCCGACCAGCAAGAAGAAACGCTGTGATCTATGGAAATTCTGTTGTAGAAATTGTGTCCCATGCATATCCTGATGTACCACCCTTGCCTATGGATAGAAGGACTTATTTATATCATTATAGCCCCTATAGGATTGATACGTCCGAAAAGGACAGAGAGTTGTACATCTCTACACGTTTGCGTGTCTTTGGGAGCTGATAAGCGCTCAGGCATTATGTTGTGGAGGCCAATCGCTGGCGAGCATACCGAACACATTCAGATCGAGAAAATGGTCATAGAGCCATTCGCCCTGCTTGACAACTCCCTCGTGCCGAAAACCCAGGCGCTGTGGAATGGCGCAGCTGCGCGTATTGCCGAGCGCGCAGCGGATCACGACTTTCTGCACTCCCAGTCTCGCGAACGCGTAACCCACCATCACTCTACAAGCTTTTGTCATAATGCCTTTCCCCTGGAAGGGGGCGGCGAGCCAGTAGCCAATCTCCACCTGGCTCTTTATGCGATCGATGGGATGGTAGCCGATAGTGCCGGTCAATTGCTTCTGGTACCAGATGCCGCAGGCGAAGCCATTATCCCCTAGATATTGCGCCTGCAAGCTGCGGATGAACGCGCGCTCATCCTCGATCGAGCGCGTATAATCCACCCAGGGCAGCCATTGGCGCAGGTAGGGGCGGTTCTGCTCGACCAGGGCGAAGATGTCCCCGGCATCGCGTTCCGCCAGTAGATGCAGTTCGAGATCCGGGTCGATACGAAAGTGTATTGATGGAGCCATAAATGCAATCCTTCCTACTTACCTCATGCCGCAATACTGCAAAGAGTCCGCGTCTACTTCTACGACGCGACCTCTACCTGAGTTGCTACCTATACTTTTGTGGGATGAAAGAAACCTTTTCTTGATACTGATCCGTATAGTAAGTATGATTAATGGCAGAACATCGGAAGAAAACGCTATTAAGGGATATAAAGGAGTATGCTCTATGTTTACACAAAAAAGGTTGCCCTTTCTGCTATTGGCTATGGCGAGCCTGGTATTACTGATTAGCGCATGCAGCCAGCCCGGATCGATCGGGAGCACGCCGCAGAGCTCGCTCTCCGTGGGCCAGGTGCTTCAGAAGAGCGCCGCCTCTATGAAACAGCTGAAATCCTCGCACGTGGAGCTGCAATCCACGACCAATACGCAGACAAGCGGTGGCACTGTCAGCACGGGAACGACCACGACCACGGTTCCCTCAAAGATAGACCTGACGATCAAGGGGAGCGGCGACCAGCAACTGCCCGATCAGGAGCAGATGAATCTCACTCTTAATAATAGCACGAATCTAGCGGAGATTCTGCAGGGCGACAAGGTGTATATCAAGAATCAGAAGGGCCAGTGGTACGTGCTGAACAAGAGTGCGTTGCAAGGACAGGTCGGCAACCCTTTCTCCGGCGTGACGATCGACCAGAACACTCTGTTGGGCATGTTGCAGCACGTCAAGATCACCGACAACGGCGACCAGAACCTCAACGGCCAGAGCCTGCGCCACATCACCGCCCAGTTGGATAAGGACGCGCTGCGCCAACTGCTGAACGCCAACGCGCAGTTAAAGAACTCGCTGGGTGTCGCGAATACCGATAGTGTGCTCAACAACACAAAATCGTTCCTCTCCACGGTCGACGTGTGGATCGACGAGACGAACTTTTATGTGCATCGCACCGAACTGAAGATCAACCTCGACGCCGACACCAGTTCGCTTGGCAAGGGCGCGCCGACCAGCGTCAAGAGCAATACTGACACCATCGTCGACCTGAGCAAGTTCAACGACGCCGTGACCATCACGCCGCCAACCAACGCTATACCGACCGACAACATCTCGACCGCGCTGGGCACGACGAATATCCCGTAAGAAAGGATCAATAGTTCTCTGTCAACATTCATATTCCCTATTCTGGGGTAGTATTCTGTCAAACATCAAATGAACCTATTCTGGGGTAGGGGCCAGCATGAGCGCGTCCGGATTTATCATGTTCCTCCCCATTACATCCGGTGACAACGTAGAGGAAATCGATAAATCACGGACGCGCTCATGCTGTTTCAATAAATAAGCCGGATACCTTGAGCAGAAAACATATCCGGATTTAATTTTTAAACAGCATAAGCTGGTCCCTACACCGATTGCCTGGTTGGGAGAAGTGATTCATATGATATTTGACAGACTATTACAAGAATGCGCTAATTTCTTGGGTCCAGACGGCTTCTAGCGCGCCCAATCTCAGGGCACCGTCCATATCTGCACTGTCTTGTCAAAGCTGCTAGAGACAATGTTGTGACTGGCACCAGGAGACCATTGCACGCTCATAATGGGTTGACTGTGACCTTCGTAGGTGAGTACCTGCTTTCCACTGGCAACCTCCCATATCATCACCTGTGTATCCAGACCACCTGCAGCAATATACTTGCTATCGGGCGACCAGGCGACGGTGTATATTTGTTGAGCCGAGGTGCCTTTAAAAATCTGGACGTAGCTTTCCTGGCTAACATTCCATATTCTCACGCTGGTAGAGTGATTGTTGTAGGCACCTGTAACAATATACTTACCATCATGAGACCATGCTAGAGAGCTAACTACCATTATGGTATTAGTAGTAGTATCATGTTTGAGAACATGTACTGTATTGCCCACGGCAGCATCCCAGACCTGCACAGTCTTATCCTCACTTGCGGATGCAATGTAATAGCCATCAGGAGCAGGCGACCATGCTACATCTGTAATAATACCTGTGTGATTTGGGTATGAGAAAAAGTTGATTCCGGTTGCGGCATCCCAGACCTGTACCGTTTTATCCTCACCGGCGGAGGCGATGCGCGTGCCATCAGGCGACCATGCTACAGCTCTCACTTTATCAGTATGCCCTGAATAGGTGACAGGATTATTACCGGTGGTAGCTCCCCAGACCTTTACATATCCATCTTCGCTGGCAGAGGCAATACGCGTGCCATCAGGAGACCACGCAACCATTCTTACCAGTCTGGAATGCTTATTATATGTAAACACAGGTTGACCATATTGACCTGCCTGTGCTGACCATACATGCACTCCCATATCGCCCTGTTTCGTGTCTTTATTGCCACCTGCCGAGGCGATCAGCCCACCACTGGGAGACCACGCGGCGGTGAATACCTGATCCTGATGTTCAGAGTAGGTATAAAGCGAAGTACCCTTAGTGGGTACAGGCGTGGCAGTTGGCCTGGGCGTTTTGACTGGAGTGGTATGAGATGCTATTTTTACCGACTCCGTTTGCCTGAGTTCGAATACAATGCCGCTGGCGATAGCCGCTGCCGCGA
>Ga0209839_10000075_pt1 | contig 41242 bp, 41 predicted proteins | sample OrgsoiDNA2013050_FD_185800 | JGI IMG/M metagenome (GOLD analysis project Ga0209839, IMG submission 185800) | Permafrost soil microbial communities from the Arctic, to analyse light accelerated degradation of dissolved organic matter (DOM) -... | ecosystem: Environmental > Terrestrial > Soil >... | reverse complement strand
GATTCCGGTGTACTCGTTGTTACTCGTGTGCGTTCTACCACTACAAAGTGCACGCGAGGCCGCGGGTGCAGCGGGCACCCGGCATTCCCCACGCCCTCTGATGGGCGGAAAATAAATGCACGACTCGGGCGCAGCGCGCCGCGGGATCGCGAACGCGCGTCTGGCGCCCTTATGGAACCCTGATGCGCTCTCGACCCGCCTGATCTTGAATTACTACAACGAGCTTCGCATCTTTCGGAGGAGCCAGGCCGGATTGAACGCTGAACTGAACGCAAGCAACGGCATTCTTTCCGTCCAGGGAGGCCCGCGCCGGCACACCCCCTCGCACTGCCTTCGTGGTCCCGGCTTTCGGCAAAGGAATCTCTCATGACGCTCAATGCAGACTTCGCCAGTCAGGACTACTTTCGCGATCCCGGTGCCGCGATCGGGAAACTTCGTACCCTGGGCCCTGTTGTGCAGGTCCGTTTCCCGATCGTAGGCAAGGTCTGGACGACGACGACCCAGGCGCTCGCCGACCAGGTGCTGAAGGACACCGCGACCTTCACCATGCGCCGGGAGGACGGCACGGTTGCCGGATTGCAGTGGTGGATGCCGGCCGTCGTGCGCACGTTTGCCAACAGCATGCTGTCGATGGACGAGCCGGATCACAGGCGGTTGCGCGACATCGTGGACGAGGCATTTCGCCGTCGCGCCGTGCTCGACATGGAGCCGCACATTCAGGCCACGGGTGACCAACTCGCCGATGAATTGTTTGCGGAAGGAAGTCCGGCCGACCTTGTCGAGCGCTATGCGCGCAAGTTGCCGCTGTCGGTGATCTCTGAGCTGCTCGGGCTGCCGCTTGCCGATCGGCCAAAATTCATAGCTTGGGCCGGCGGCGTCACCCGCTTCACCGGCATGCTCGGATTCCTCAGCATGATGCCGAACCTCTTTGCGCTGAAGCGCTATATTGAACAGCATGTCGAAACCGTTCGCCGCCAGGGCGGTGAAGGGTTGATCGCCGAGATCGTGCGCGTGGAGAAAGACGGCGGACGAATCAGCCCCAACGAAATCGTGGCGATGGTATTCCTGTTGCTGCTGGCCGGGCACGAGACCACCACGCACCTGATCAGTGGATCGGTATACGAGCTGCTGAAAAATCCCGATCTGCGCGGCTGGCTCGAAGAAGACTGGAGCCGCGTCGATCTGGCGGTGGAGGAATTTCTGCGCTTCGTCTCACCGGTGCAATTCACCAAACCGCGCTACGTGCGGAAAGATATCGAACTCGGCGGCGTTGCCTTGAGAAAGGGCGACAAGATCATGGTCATGCTGGCAGCCGCCAACATGGACCCTCAGGCCAATCCTCATCCGGAACAGCTCGATTTGCAGCGAAGGCCGAACCGGCACATCGCGTTCGGCACCGGAATCCATTTCTGCCTTGGCCATCAGCTCGCGCGCATCGAAGGGAGATGCGCGCTGAAATCCCTGTTGCAGCGTTGGCCCGCATTGACGCTCGCCGTCGATGAGTCGGAAATTACCTGGCGCAAACGGCCCGGCATCAAGGCGATCGAACATCTGCCGGTCGCGGTTGGCGGGGAAAGGCCGCATCTGGCGGCGCGAGGGCGGGCTGTCTCTGCAACCTGAGGTCTTGCAACCTGAGCGGCGAAGCCGATTTTGGCCGCAACCATGGTTGCTCCCGCGCCACGATTGTTGCGAACCCGCAACACTTGGCGAACATTCGGGCCAAGGGCGGCCTGGCTATTGCCTGCGCCGCTATTTAGCCACACCCCTCCGTGACATCATAGGTGTAGGAAAAAATTGCCGCTTCGTTCGCGAAGCCGATCGAAAATTCAGGTTTCCTTGAAACCGAAGTGTGTAGTTGCGGAAACAGGTTAGCAATGGACGTTAAGACCAGCATCAAGAAGCGATTGCCGAGCCGGCATGTGACGGAGGGCCCGGAGCGGGCGCCCCATCGCTCGTATCTCTATGCCATGGGGCTGACCACCCAGCAGATCCACCAGCCGTTCGTTGGCGTGGCGTCGTGCTGGAACGAGGCCGCGCCCTGCAATATCTCGCTGATGCGTCAGGCCCAGGCGGTCAAGAAGGGCGTTGCCTCCGCCGGCGGCACCCCGCGCGAATTCTGCACTATCACGGTCACTGACGGCATCGCGATGGGCCATGACGGCATGCGCTCGTCGCTACCGTCCCGCGAATGCATCGCCGATTCGGTCGAACTGACCGTCCGCGGCCACGCCTATGACGCCCTGGTGGGCCTCGCCGGTTGCGACAAGTCGCTGCCGGGCATGATGATGGCGATGGTCCGGCTCAATGTGCCGTCGATCTTCATCTATGGCGGCTCGATTCTTCCCGGCAATTTCCGCGGCCAGCAGGTCACGGTGCAGGACATGTTCGAGGCGGTCGGCAAGCATTCGGTCGGCGAGATGTCCGATGCCGATCTCGACGAAATCGAGCGGGTGGCTTGCCCGTCGGCCGGCGCGTGCGGCGCGCAATTCACCGCCAACACCATGGCGACCGTATCCGAGGCCATTGGGCTTGCGCTGCCCTATTCGGCCGGCGCGCCGGCGCCTTATGAGATTCGCGACGCGTTTTGCACGACTGCCGGCGAAAAGGTCATGGAGTTGATCACCCTCAACATCCGCCCGCGCGACATCGTTACCCGCCGGTCGCTGGAAAACGCCGCGGCGGTGGTAGCCGCATCGGGCGGATCGACCAATGCAGCGTTGCATCTGCCTGCGATCGCCCATGAATGCGGTATCAAGTTCGACCTGTTCGACGTGGCAGAAATCTTCAAAAAGACACCTTATGTCGCGGATTTGAAACCAGGTGGTCGCTATGTCGCCAAAGACATGTTCGAAGTTGGTGGCATACCGCTTTTGATGAAGACGTTGCTCGATAACGGCCATTTACACGGTGAATGCATAACAGTAACGGGCCGCACGATCGCCGAAAACCTCAAGAGCGTGAAATGGAATCCGCACCAGGATGTGGTGCGGTCCGCCGACAAGCCGATCACCGTCACCGGTGGTGTGGTTGGCTTGAAGGGCAATCTCGCGCCCGAGGGCGCAATCGTGAAGGTGGCGGGCATGTCGAATTTGAAATTTACCGGTCCTGCCCGCTGCTTCGACCGCGAAGAGGATGCCTTCGAGTCGGTCCAGAAGAAGACCTACAAGGAAGGCGAAGTCATCGTGATTCGCTATGAAGGGCCGCGCGGCGGTCCCGGCATGCGCGAAATGCTCTCGACCACGGCGGCGCTGACCGGGCAGGGCATGGGCGGCAAGATCGCGCTCATCACCGACGGCCGGTTTTCGGGGGCTACCCGCGGATTCTGCATCGGCCATGTCGGGCCGGAAGCGGCCGTGGGTGGGCCGATCGCGCTTCTGCAGGACGGCGATATCATCGAAATCGACGCTGACGCCGGAATACTTAACGTAAAATTGACCGACACGGAACTCACCGAACGTAAGACCAAATGGAAGCCTCGCGGGACCAATCATACGTCAGGCGTGCTCTGGAAATATGCCCAGCAGGTTGGGCCGGCGGTGGATGGCGCCGTGACTCATCCGGGCGGGGCGCATGAGAAACAGTGCTATGCGGATATCTAGAGGGATCATTCTTGCGTTGATTTTAGGGGCCACTCCCGTGGCCGCGCCGTTGTTTGCCTTCGACGGGGCGCCGGCGACCAGCCAGGACGCGGCGATGCCGCTGGTTACGGGGCAGGCCGGGGCGGTGGCCACGTCGAAGAAGGCGACCGCGCCGTCGGCGCCCGACACCTCGCTGACTTCGCTGCAATATGCCGCGGAGGAAGGTCATCCCGTTGCGCAATGGAAGTTGGGGAAGATGTACGCCGATGGCGTTGGCGTCACCCAGAACGATCTTCGCGCCTTCGAGTATTTCAGCCGCATCGCCAATGCGCACGCGGAAGACAGCCCGTCGGCGCCGCAGGCGGCAATCGTCGCCAACGCCTTTGTGGCGCTGGGGCGGTACTACCTCAGCGGCATTCCCAACTCGAAGATCACCTCCGATCCGGAGCGGGCCAGGGAGATGTTCTCCTATGCCGCATCGTATTTCGGCAATGCCGACGCGCAGTATGATCTGGCCCGGCTCTATCTGCGGGGCCTCAGCTCGTCGCGGGAGGACTTCCGCTATGGCGCCCGTTGGCTCGGCCTTGCGGCCCAGAAGGGCCAGCATCAGGCCCAGGCCATGCTCGGTCAGATGCTGTTCAACGGCGACCAGTTGCCGCGTCAGCCCGCCCGCGGGCTGATGTGGCTGACGCTGGCGCGCGACAGCGCCACGCCGGACGAAACCTGGATCAAGGAAAGCTACAACAAGGCGATCGCCAAGGCTTCCGACGACGACCGCGCGATGGCGCTGCAGATGCTCGAGCACTGGGTGCAGGGCCGCAAGGATTGAGGCTCTGAAATCGCAGCCGTCGCCGCTGAGGTGGCGGAACGCAGCGCGTGTTACGCCGCCTCCAGGTCGAGATCGATCCAGACCGGCACGTGATCCGACGGTTTTTCCCAGGCACGGACATAACGATCGATCCCGACATCGATCAGCCGGTCGCTGGCCTGCGGTGACAGCAACAGATGATCGATGCGAAGCCCATGGTTCTTCTGCCAGGCGCCGGCCTGGTAATCCCAGAAAGTGTACTGGCCCGATGCGTCGGTGACGGCACGCAGCGCATCGGTGAGCCCGAGGCCAAGCAGCGATTGAAAGCTTTCGCGGGTGGCGGGACGGAATAGCGCGTCGTTGACCCAGGCGGCCGGATTATGGACGTCCTGCGCGGCCGGAATGACGTTGAAGTCTCCGGCAAGCACCAGCGGCTCCTCGGTCTTCAACCGTTGCTTCGAATACTCAAGAAGCCGTGACATCCATCTGAGCTTATAAGGATATTTATCGGTCTCGGGCGGATTGCCGTTGGGCAGATAGAGGCACGCGATCCGCAGCACGCCATGCTTCAGCGTGACCACACCTTCCAGAAAGCGCGCGTGGATGTCTTCGTCGTCGCCGGCGAGGCGCGGCCTGGTTTCGTCGAACGGCAGCTTCGACAGCAACGCGACACCGTTGAAGGTCTTCTGGCCATGGGTGACCACGTTATAGCCGAGCGCCTCGATCGCCTCGCGCGGAAACGCCTCATCGACGCATTTGATTTCCTGCAGGCAGACAATATCGGGCGTACAATCCTGCAGCCAGGTCAGCAGGTGATCGAGCCGCTGCCTGATCGAATTGACGTTCCACGTGGCAATACGCATGAAAAAGCCCCGGACAAGTAACCGCAAATTTTCGATCGCGCGGCATACCATGCGCGGCGGGGCTGTGATAACCGTTTACAAATAAGGCGTAAATGTCGCCGTTATGGGGCGGAAAACCGGATCGTCCCGGGTCGTGGACCGGCTGGCGTGAAATGCGATGAAAAAGCGTAACTGGATCATTTTAGCGGGTGGACTGGGCATCATTGCCCTGGCGGCCTTCGCGACGCGCGCGTCCTGGATGGGCGGCGGAGCGAGCGCCCAGGGACCTCAGCGCGCGCGCGTGATCTCGGTTGAACTGGCCAAGGCGGAACGCAAGCCCGTACCGATCGATGTCGATTCGATCGGAACCGTGACGCCCATTTCCAGCGTGGCGCTGAAATCGCGGGTCGAAACCACCATCGTCTCGGTCCATTTCGAAGACGGCGCGAAGGTCCGTGAAGGCGATCTGTTGTTCACCCTCGATGCACGCCAGATCGACGCCCAGATCGAACAGGCCGAGGGCATGCTCGCCAAGGATCAGGCCCAGCTCGAGGGCGCGCAACGCGATCTCCGGCGCTTCAGCGACCTGATCGGCAAGGGCGCCACCACGCAGGTCAATGTCGATAATGCCAAAACCCAGGCCGATATCCTGATCGGCACGATCAAGGCCGATCAGTCCGCACTGGACAATCTGAAGGTCCAGAAAAGCTTCACCATCATCCGTGCGCCGTTTTCGGGACGGATCAGCGCGGCCAACGTGAAAATCGGTAACTTCGTTCGCCCGGCCGATACGGCGCCGCTCGCCGTCATCAACCAGATGGCGCCGGTCTATGTGACTTTCGCCATTCCGCAACGCGTGCTGGTCGAGCTGCGCGAGGCGATGGCGGCCGGCGACTCCAGGGTGATTGCAACGATTCCGGGCCACCAGCGCGCCGAGGACGGCAAGGTGGCGATGGTCGAGAATTCGGTCGATTCCACCACGGGCATGATCACCGTGCGCGGCATCATGAACAATGCGAACGAGACATTGTGGCCAGGGATTCTGGTGAACACAAAGCTCATCATCCGGAGCGAGGATGCCGTCACGGTGCCGTCGGCCGCCGTGCAGCGCAGCCAGAACGGCAATTTCGTCTTCATCATGCGGGACGGCAAGGCGCACGTGGAACCGGTAAGTGTCAGCCGAACGTTTCAGGGAATGTCCGTCATCGCCGGCGGATTGTCCGGCGGCGAGGACGTCATTGTCGATGGGCAGTTGCTGTTGTCCGAAGGAACTCCGGTCGCGCCGCGCGCGCCTAAGGCGGGGGCCTGATCGATGACCCTTTCGGAGCTGTGTATCCGCCGCCCGGTCATGACGACGTTGATGACGGCATCAATCATCGCGTTCGGTGTGTTCGGCTTCCGGCTCCTGCCGGTTTCCGCGCTTCCCAAGGTGGATTTCCCGACCATCGCGGTGACCGCGACCTTGCCGGGCGCCAGCGCCGACACCATGGCGGCGTCGGTCGCCGGTCCGATCGAACGTCAGCTCTCGACGATTGCGGGCATCTCGTCGATGTCCTCCAGTTCGTCACAAGGCCTGAGCGTCATCACCATCCAGTTCGATCTCAATCGGAACATCGATGGTGCCGCGCTGGACGTGCAGACCGCATTGACAATCGCGCAGCGCCGTCTGCCGATCGAGATGACGATTCCGCCGAGTTTTCGCAAAGTGAATCCGGCCGATTTTCCGGTTCTGTTCGTTACGCTTGCGTCCACGACGCTGCCGCTGTCCGCCGTCAATGAATACGGCGACATTACCGTCGGGCAGGCGCTGTCGCAGCTCCCGGGCGTCGCGCAGGTCACCATTTTCGGCGCCCAGAAATTCGCAATCCGGGTACAGGCCGATCCCGAAGCAGCCGCGGCGCGCGGGCTCTCGCTCGAAGATATCCGCGCTGCCGTTTCTCGCGCCAACTCCTCGACACCCGTGGGCACGCTGAACGGCCCGAAACAGGACATTTCCCTTGTCGCCTCCGGGCAGATGGACAAGGCCGCCGACTATCGTCACATCGTCGTTGCATGGCGTAACGGCTCACCGGTCAAGCTGGATGAGGTTGCACGCATCTACGACAGTGTGGAAAACGACAAGATCGCGACCTGGTTAAATGACCGCCGGGCGATCGTGCTGGCCATTCAAAAACAGCCCGATGCAAACACCGTCGCGGTGGTCGACGGAGTGCGGGCCAGGCTGCCGTCCCTGCGGGCGCAAATTCCACCATCGGTGGTGATGGAAGTCCTGCTCGATCGATCGGTTTCGATCCGGCAATCCGTGAGCGATGTCGAGGAAACCCTGCTGATCGCCGTAACATTGGTGATCCTGGTGATCTTCCTGTTCCTGCGCTCGGCATCGGCCACGTTCATTCCGGCGCTGGCGGTCCCGATCTCGCTGCTCGGTACCTGCGCGGTCATGTACATGCTGGATTACTCCATCAACAACATGACTTTGCTGGCCCTGACGCTGTCCGTCGGATTCGTGGTCGACGACGCCATCGTCATGCTGGAAAACATCGTCCGGCATATCGAACACGGCATGAAGCCATATGAAGCGGCCCTCAAGGGCGCGCGTGAAATCGGCTTTACCATCATTTCGATCACCTTCTCGCTGATCGCCGTGTTCATTCCGGTGTTGCTGATGGGCGGCATCGTCGGGCGCGTGTTCCGCGAATTCGCGGTAACGATCGCGGTCGCGATCGTCGTATCCGGTTTTGTATCGCTGACGCTGACGCCGATGCTGTGCGCGCGGGTGCTGAAGGCGCATGACGAAACCAGGAGGCCGAATATCGTCCTTCGCATTTTTGAGCGGGTGTTCGATTCCTGGCTCCGGGCCTACGAATGGGCGCTCGATCGGGTGCTCGCCCGCAAGGCAATGATGCTGGTGGTGACGTTTGCCACGCTCGCCGGCACCGTCGCGCTCTATGTCGTCGTGCCCAAAGGCTTCTTCCCGCAGGAGGATACAGGCTTTCTGTTCGGGACGACCGAAGCCGCGACCGATACGTCGTTCGAGGCGATGAAAGATCGGCAAGCGGCATTGGTCGCGATTTTGCGAACCGATCCTGCGGTTGATTATATCAACAGCACCGTCGGCGCGGGCGGCCCGAACGCGACCGTCAACAACGGAAGGCTATTCGTCGCGCTTAAAGATCGGAAAGAGCGCGACGCTGCCCCGGTCGTGATTGCCCGGTTACGTCAGAAGGCCACGCTGGTTCCGGGAATGCAGGCGTTTTTCCAGAGCGTCCAAAATCTCAACATTGGCGGCCGGCCGTCGAAGAGCCAGTACCAATATACCTTGCAGAGCGGCGACACTGAATCGCTCTATCGGCTGGCGCCTGAAATGCGCGACAGGATCGCGCAAGTGCCGGGACTGCTCGACGTCACCACCGATCTCTATGTCAAGAATCCGCAGATGACGGTCGACATCGATCGGGAGAAAGCCGCAGTCTACGGCATCACCGTCGATCAGGTGCGCAACCAGCTTTACAACGCCTACGGCGCCCGTCAGGTCGGTACCATCTACATGCCGTCCAACGACTACCAGATCATCCTCGAAGCGCAGCCGCAGTTTCGGGTCGATCCGTCGGATCTTTCCAAACTCTACATGAAGACCGCGAATAACCAGACCATCCCGCTCGATGCGGTGGCCAAACTGGTGCCGACGGTGGGACCGCTGCTGATCAACCACCAGGGTCAGCAGCCAGCGGTGACGATCTCGTTCAACCTCGCACCGAACTACTCGCTGGGTTACGCGGTGGACCAGATCACGTCGATCGAGCAAAGCTCAAATCTTCCCGCAACCATCGCCACCGGGTTTGCCGGTACGGCGCAGGTGTTCCAGGATTCGTTGCGCGGGCAGGGCGTGCTGATCCTGGCGGCGGTGTTTGCAGCCTTCGTGATCCTCGGCATTCTCTACGAGAGTTTCATTCACCCCATCACGATCATTTCCGGCCTGCCGTCGGCGGGAATCGGTGCGATCCTGACGCTGATGCTGTTCAACATGGAACTCTCGGTTATCGCGATGATCGGTATCGTGATGCTGGTCGGCATCGTCAAGAAGAACGCCATCATGATGGTGGACTTCGCGCTGGAGCGTCGCCGTGTAGGTTTGAGCGCTGAGCACGCCATCCGGGAGGCCGCACTGCTGCGGTTCCGGCCCATCATGATGACGACCTTCGCGGCGATTTTCGGCACGCTGCCGATTGCGATTGGCGCCGGCGCCGGTGCTGAATTGCGCCAGCCGCTTGGCATCGCCGTGGTCGGCGGTCTCTGCGTTTCGCAGCTTTTGACGCTGTTCATCACGCCGGTGATCTATATTTATCTCGACCGGATCGATCGCCGCCTGAAGCGCAGGCTCGAACCGCAAGCGGAGATCGAGAACGTCGAGCGACCACATGTCGCGGCAGCGGAATAAAGATCGACGACGGCCGGCCCTGCCGGGTATCATCCCAATTCAGGACAACGGATAAGTTACTGAGCCTCAACCTGATTACGGGCGCAATCGTCACTTGCCTGTCGTGGTCCTGCCCCGATCTGCGAACAACAAAAGCCGGGCTGTCCTTTGACTTGGGCCCGATCCCAAGCTTAAGGTACCGGCCAAGGAACCAGGTGATGTGGGGAGCCAGCTGATTCCTGTGACCTGGGCTGCGGGATGTTCCCGCAAGCGAGATTTATAGCGAACTCAGTATGAATTCTTATTTTCGGCGCCAGCTTGCGGATTACGTCGAGTATCACCGCGATTGGTGGAACTGCGTGATGCATGTGTTCGGGATCATATTTTTGTTCCTGGCCGCTATTCTCCCCCTCAATTTCTGGTCGGTCCAAATATTTGGCGTCCAAACCACGATGGCTGCCATGATGGTCTTGCCCGTTCTGATTTACTGGCTGCTGCTCGATACCGCTCTCGGGATGGGGATCGTTGGCGCCGCGGTTTTATTGCTTTCGACTGCGTCCATCATCGTCAGCAACGTAAGTGTCGGTACCGTGTGGTCGATCTCGGCTGTTCTGATTGTCGTGGGCGTCAGTTTGCAGATTATCGGGCATCGGCTGTTCGAACGACGACAGCCGGCGCTTCTGGACAATCCGCCCCATCTATTGCTCGGTCCGATGTTTGTGATGGCGAAGTTATTCATTGCGCTCGGCTTTAGGCACGATCTTGCGCTGATCATCGATCCGGTTCCGCAGACGGCGGCTCTGGGCACTACGTTTTACGCCGATGCACGTAACGGCGAGACGCACCCAAACTCATGACCTCTGTACTCGTTACCGGCGGCAGCGGATTCATCGGACAGCACCTGGTATCGACGCTAGTCGACCGGGGTCTGCAGGTGCGCGTGCTGGATATCCACGCTCCGAGCAATCCCGAGCCGGAAGTCGAGTATGTCGAAGGCTCGGTGCTGGATCCGGACCGGGTAGCGGAAGCCCTGCGCGGCGTCGAACAGGTCTATCATCTCGCCGGTCTGCCCGGCATGTGGATGCGGCGGAAAAGCGATTTTCATGCGGTCAATTGCCGTGGCACGGAAGTCGTCCTTGCTGCTGCTCGCAGGCATGGCACTGGGCGGTTCCTGCACTGCTCGACCGAATCCATTCTTTTCCGCTCTTCAGCTTCCGAGGAAGCCGGCGCGGATCATACCCTGCCGATGGCCGACCACATGCCGGGGCCTTATACCCGCTCCAAGATGCTGGCGGAGCAGCGCGCGATGCAAGCTGCGGCGTCCGGTTTCCCGGTCGTCATCGGCACGCCGACCATGCCGATCGGGCCGCACGATCATAATCTCACGCCGCCGGTCGCGATGCTTCGGCATTTTCTCAACCGGCGCATTCAACTGTATCTCGATTTCATCGTGAACCTCGTCGACGTACGCGACGTCGCAGCGGGTCTGGTTCTGGCGATGGAACGCGGGCAAGTCGGCCATCGCTACATTTTCGGCGGCGAAGGCATCCGGCTAAAGCAGGTTCTTCGCCTGGTGACGGAAAACAGCGGTCGCCGTCATTTCCTCATTCCCGTTCCCGGCAAAGTTGCGGAAACCTTCGCGGGGTTATTGGAGCTCATCGCCGATCACGTGACGCGACAGCCTCCCTCGGGAACGTCCGAAGGTGTGCGGATCGCGCGGCGCGCGACGTCGCTTTCGATCGAAAAAGCCCAACGCGAACTTGGCTACGCGCCGCGGCCGGTTGAACCCGCGTTGCGCGAAACCATCGCCTATCTCCGTGACGCCGCCGGCGATCAGCACCGATTTGATCGCGCCGGGGCTGCGCGTGTTCGGCCCGCTCATGCGGGTCGGCGCTATGGCTCATAATGCAATCCGGTCTTATAGTCTGAACCATGTCATTTGATCCGCACGCACTACTTGCCATCGCCTGGAGCGGATGGACCGCCACCTGGCCCACCCAGTTGCTGGCGATCATCTGGATTACCTGGCTTGTCAGCTGGGTCGTGGCGTCATTCTGGTCGGGTCGCACGCAAAAGCAGGTGATGACCTGGGACTCCCAAGCCTACCGGATTCCGATTCTTGTGGGAGGCATTCTCTTCACGCCCTGGACCGCACAGATACTGGGCGAAAGCCCGCTCTGGCACTTTGGCAATGCTGGCATCTACCTGCTTTGCGCCCTGACCCTGGCGGGGATCTCGTTTACCTGGTGGGCGCGAATTCACCTCGGACGCTTCTGGTCGAACTCGATCACGCGCAAGGAAGGTCATCAGGTCATTGACACCGGCCCGTATGGGCTTGTGCGCCACCCGATCTACACCGGCCTCATCGCCGGCATGCTGGCGACAGGTATCGCTGTCGGGACGGTGACCGCGATGCTTGGCGCCGTGCTGATCTCCCTCGGGATGTGGCAGAAGGCGCGCATGGAAGAAGGCTTCCTCACCAATGAGCTCGGCGCGGACGCCTACGGATCTTACTGCCGGCGTATTCCGATGCTGGTTCCGTTCCTGCCGCCGCGCTGACGCCGTTATTTGACAGGCTGCGCGTCAGCGCTTGGGCGGCGGCGGCGCGGAGACCTCAGCGAACGGCACGAGATGGCGGGGAACAATGACGCGTTGACCCGGCACCAATGGCGCACTGTCGGACTCCCGGTTGATCTGGGTCAGCGACCAGAGCGGCAGATGGCGAAGTGTCGCGAGCTTCTGTAGCGTATCGCCGGGACGTGCGACTACCGGAGTACCGCTGTCCCACAGCTCGATGGCGGTGTTGGGAGGAACGACGTAGCGAACCGGCACGGCCTCGCCGTCGGTTTTTGCCCGGGTCGTGCCAAGCTCTACAATCTTGTTGACGATTTGCTGGTGGATCAGGTCCATCTTGTCGATATTGATGTGCGTCACGTCCTCCTGCTCCGACAGGTCGAAGCTGGCATAGTCGCCTTGATAGCCTTGTGCCGGCTTGACGTCGCCGCCGCCCAGAACGCTCTTCGACAGGAAGATATTGATGTAGCGCTCGACATTGAGCGGCACGCTGGGCGTGACGTGCGCTGGATCGACCGTGACAATCAGGCTTACCGATATGTTTTCGGCCTGCAGCACCTCGGCGAATTTCAGCGCACAATATCCGCCCATCGAGTGCCCGATCAGGATGATCGGAGCGGGATCCCGGCGATACTCGCGAACCGCCGAATCGGCGACCAGGCGGCAGATCGTGAATTCGTAGACATTCGCGGTGACGCCGGCGTGTTCGATCTTTTCGGTCAGACGGTCCATTCCGCGTGAAAAGATCGGGCCAAGAGCGCCACGGAACAGATAGGCGCGCGCATGCGGCTCCGGCGCCGGCTGGTTGGCGGCAGGCGGCAGTGCGACCGTTTCAGCGGCGGCGTTGCTCGACACCGCGATCTGGCCGGCTAACGCCGGGTCGAAGCCACCACACACGACGCTTGCCGAAAGCATCGCCCAGATCACAAATGTTGCAACTGGCGTCGGACTGCTCATGCGCTTCCTGCTTGTACCTTCGACGAACAGGCACGCGAAACACCTTAGACGCTGGCGGATCAATCGGACAGATCAAACCCCGCCAACGTCCTTCCGCCTGGCGCCGCGGAATTTGTCACGGACTCATCCGTCTGACTTTCGTCCACCACGCACAGCCGCCGATGTCAGCAAAGCCATCGCCGAAAGTGCGCTATCCGCCGCACGACGGTCTGTATCCCGGACGAATTGGCAGAATTTGAGGCGCGCTTCGGGCCGAACGCGCGGTCCGGAGCTTGAGTTCAATAGCGCGCGGCAGCGCCGCTCGTGCCCGCGCTTTGCCTCGCCGCGCTGAATTCCCGCTGACCCGGTGTCTGCGCCACAGACGCCGTTGCCGCGTGCCTGATCGCAGCGTCGATGGCGTTGATCACCTTCTGCTGCATGATCTGGTTCTTGTCGATCGACAGGTGCCCGACGCCGGGCACCGCCTGTACGTCGACATTCTCCAGCGTACCGCGAAAATCCCTGGTCCTCGTCACGGGCTCGCCGGCGCCGCTGGCGACGTAGAAATTGATGTAGCGCTCGGCGTTACCCGCCAGCCTGGTGCGGAACACCGAGTCGAGGCCGATCGCCAGCTTGACCGGGACCCCAAGCTGACCAAGCCTTGCCACCATATCCGGCAACGCCGTCGCGCCCGAGGAGTGCCCGACCAGAATGATGGTCCGCACCTTTCCACTTCTGTATTCCGCCGCGGCTTCGTCTGCGAGCGACGACCATGAGACAAAATTGGCAATGGTGACCGGGATGCCCTGCCGCTCCAGCTTCGCCGCGATATCATCCAGACCCAGCGAGAAGATATTAAGCACGCCGCGGAGGAGATAGACGTGAGCGCCCGTCGCGGGAGCAGCAGAGGCTGTCGCGTTCGCCGTGCCGGCTCCGACTGGAACGACCAGCAGCAGAATGGTCATCGCTGCCGCTCGCAGAGAACGCAACCACGGTCCGCGCGGGACGGAAAGTCCGTCAACAAATCCCCTGTAGCCGTTAAATGGCTTCATTGGTCCTCCTCGCACGCATACCGAATCAGGCGTACCGAACATTGTGCACGATGTTGTGCAAAGCACCGTAGCCTTCGCCGGCTCGCAACTGCAACAGTGGCGAAGTCACACGAGCCATTTTTATCCGCAATGCGTGTCGGGCTTGCAACAGCATCGGCAAAACGAAAGTTTCCCCCTTGTGCAGACATGAGATTGAAGTCGGCGAAGAGCCGCCGACGTCATCTGATTGAGAAGGTTCTCAGATCGAAAAACTGGTTCCGCAGCCGCATGACGCGGTGGCATTCGGGTTGACGACCCGAAACGAGGCGCCGATCAGGTCGTCGACGAAATCGACTTCGGACCCCGCCAGAAACGGCACCGAGGCCGGATCGACCAGCACCACCGCACTGTCGCGCGCGATGACGAGGTCATCTTCGGCCTGCGCGCGCTCGACGTCGAACTTGTATTGAAAGCCCGAGCAGCCGCCGCCCTCGACGCTGATTCGGAGCATGGCGCCGTCACCCTCGGTCTTGAGGATTTCTCCAATGCGGCGGGCGGCCCGTTCGCTGATTGTGACGGCTGTAGTCATGTGAGAGGTCTCCAATCGCCGATGCCAATAGCCAAATAATTTGGTATCCGGCTTCCAGCATAGTTAAGTGCGCCAGACGCTGGAATCAAACCTTTTAGGGAACAATACGCCGTGTCGGTCGGAATGGCTGCTCCTCGCTCGGTCTTTGCCTGCGACCCCGACCGCAGCCGCGGGCGGCTGTTCGCCGAGCCGCCGAGCAAGACCCGTAGCCCGTTCCGGCGCGATTGCGACCGGGTGATCCATTCTACCGCCTTTCGCCGCCTGAAGCACAAAACCCAGGTCTTCGTGTTCCACGAGGGCGATCATTACCGCACCCGGCTGACCCACAGCCTCGAAGTGGCGCAGATCGCCCGCGCGCTGGCCCGGCAACTTGGTCTCGACGAGGATCTGACGGAGGCGTTGGCGCTGGCCCATGACCTCGGCCATCCGCCGTTCGGCCATGCCGGCGAGCGCGCCCTCAACGCCTGTCTGCAGGCCCACGGCGGATTCGATCACAACGCGCAGACCCTGCGCGTCGTCACCTCGCTGGAACATCGCTATCCCGATTTCGACGGACTGAACCTGACCTGGGAGACGCTGGAGGGCATCGTCAAGCACAATGGGCCGCTGGTGGAGCGAAGCGGAGCGCCGGTCGGGCGCTACCGCGAGCACGGCATTCCCGCGGGCATTTCCGAATACAACCGGACCCACGATCTGGAACTGTGGAGCTTTGCGTCGCTGGAGGCGCAGGCCGCCGCGATCGCCGACGACATCGCCTATGACGCCCACGATATCGACGACGGGCTGCGGGCCGGGCTGTTCACGGTCGACGATCTCAAGATCATCCCGCTCGCCGCTGAGATGATCGCCGATATCGCCGGGCATTATCCCGGTCTTGATGATGACCGGCGCGGCGCGGAGCTGGTGCGCGAGCTGATATCGCGCTTGATCGGATCGGTCGTCTCGGAAGCGCGCAGGCGTCTGGACGCAGCGCAGCCGAAATCCGTCGGTGATGTCCGCAGCCATGGCGAGGTGCTGATCGCGTTTTCGGCTGACGTAGGGGAAGCCGAGGCCGCCATCAAGGCGTTCCTGAAACTAAGGATGTACCGCCATTCGCGGGTGATGCGGGTGATGGGCGATGCCGAACGGATCCTGTTCGACCTGTTCGCGCGCTATCAGAGGGTACCGGACGATCTGCCGCCCGAATGGCGGCCGCCGGATGGGACAGACAGCGAAACCGATCGTGCAAGGCGGAACGGCAACTTCATCGCCGGAATGACCGACCGCTTCGCCCTGACCGAACATCAAAGGCTTTTTGACTCGACCCCGGATTTGCGTTAGGCGGCGAGCCACCTCGGTAAAAAGCAGGCAATAATGGCGAAGAAAACTGCAAAGAAGGCGAAGCAGGCGGCGAAGAAATCCGCCAAGAAATCCGTCAAGAAATCCGTCAAGAAAAAACTCGCCAAAGAGAAACTCGCCACGACAAAGTCGGCCAGGAAGCCGGTCAAGAAACCAGCGAAGAAGTCCACGAAGAAAGCGGCGAAAAATGCCGCATCGAAAGCAAACCCTGCCAAGGGCGCTGCGACGCGTGCTGCCAAAGGCCGCGCCCAAAAGGCGGCTGCGAAATCCCGGGTTTCTCCGACATCCGGCAAAACCGCGACCACGCCGGTGGCCGAGGACGAAGCTTCCGCTGAAGCGATCAGGGCAACCGAAAAACCCGTCAAGGAAAGCACCAAGCCTTTGCCGAAGGAAACCGGGCGCGGCGTCATCGACAAACCTCCCGCTCATCCGAAACCTGCGGCCAAACCTGCGCCTGAGCCGCATCTTTTCGCCAACCTGCTGGCACGCGTTCATGCGGTTTGCCGCACGCTCGGTGAGGAAAGCGGATGGTCTGCAGACGTTGACCTGTCGCGCGTCGTGGTCGAACCGCCGCGCGATACTGCGCACGGCGATATGGCGACCAACGCCGCAATGGTGCTGGCCAGGGATGCGAAGGCGAAACCGCGCGATCTGGCCGAGCAGATCGCAGCCAAGTTGCGCGCGGACGATTTGATTGCGTCCGTTGATGTCGCCGGTCCCGGCTTCATCAATCTCACCTTGAAGGCGTCGGTCTGGTCGGACGCGTTGCGCACCGTGCTGCGTGAGGGCGATGGCTACGGGCGAAGCGGAATAGGTGCGGCCGAGAAGGTCGATGTCGAATACGTTTCGGCCAATCCGACCGGGCCGATGCATGTCGGCCATTGCCGCGGCGCGGTGTTCGGCGACGCGCTTTGCAGCCTGCTGCAGTTCGCGGGTTACGCGGTCACCCGCGAATATTACATCAACGACGCCGGTGCCCAGGTCGACGTGCTCGCGCGCTCGGCTTTCCTGCGCTATCGCGAGGCGCTCGGCGAGGACATCGGCGAAATTCCGGAAGGGCTTTATCCCGGCGGCTATTTAAAACCGGTGGGGCAGGCGCTGGCGGATGAGTACGGTGACAAGCTGCTGACTATGTCGGAAGGCGCCTGGCTGCCGGCTGTGCGGACCAAGGCCATTGCGATGATGATGGAGGAGATCAAGGGCGATCTCGCTGCGCTCCACATCAAGCACGATGTGTTTTTTTCCGAGCGGTCACTGCTCGAAACCGGAAACAACCGGGTTGCCGAGACCATCGATTATCTTCGTTCCAAAGGCGATGTGTATGAGGGCCGGCTGCCGCCTCCAAAGGGAGGTGCGCCGGTGGATGATTACGAGGACCGCGAGCAGACGCTGTTTCGCGCCACCGTCTATGGCGACGACGTCGATCGTCCGCTGATGAAATCGGACGGCAGCTACACCTATTTTGCTTCCGATATCGCCAACCACAAGAACAAGTTCGACCGCGGCTTTCACAACCTCGTCGATGTCTTTGGCGCCGACCATGGCGGCTACGTCAAGCGAATGCAGGCGGCCGTCAAAGCCGTCACGTCAGGCAAGGCCGCGCTCGATGTGAAACTGGTGCAGCTCGTCAGATTGCTGCGCAATGGCGAGCCGGTGAAGATGTCGAAACGCTCCGGCGATTTCGTGACTTTGCGCGAAGTGGTCGACGAAGTCGGCTCGGACGCGGTGCGGTTCATGATGCTGTTCCGCAAGAACGACGCGGTGCTGGATTTCGACCTTGCCAAGGTGATCGAGCAGTCCAAGGACAACGCGGTGTTCTATGTGCAGTACGGGCACGCCCGCGGCCATTCGGTATTCCGTAATGCCCGGGAGCTGGTTCCGGACCTGCCGGAGGAGGCCGGCGCCCGGGCGGTATTTTTGGGGGACGCGGCGGTGGAGCGGCTGACCGACCCCGGGGAAATCGACCTGCTGCGGCGGCTGGCTGCCTATCCCCGGATGATCGAGGCGGCGGCCGTGGCTCATGAACCGCACCGAATCGCCTTTTATCTGTATGATTTGGCCAGCGAATTTCACGCGTTATGGACCAGGGGACGCGATCTGCCCTATTTACGCTTCATTATCAATAATGATGCAGACATCACAAAGGCGCGGCTGGCTTTGGTTCAGGGCGTCGTCTCGGTGTTAGCGTCAGGGCTCGCCGTTCTCGGCGTCGACGCTCCGGCCGAAATGCGATAGAACATGGCGAACGCCGTTCACATGGGGACCTGTGAGGGCATCTGGCAGGGGCCAGTTCGTTTTTAAAAGTGGGTTGGCGGCTTACCCGAAGGGCACGCATCATCACGATGGCTGATCGATATCAGGATAGACCGTTTCCAGCGGGCGACGATCAAGATCGTCGCGATGACCAGCATGCGCCTGGAAGGGCTGAGGGCGATCCGCTGGCTGAACTGGCGCGGTTGATCGGTCAGACCGATCCGTTCGCCGGCATGGGCCGGGCCAATCAGCAGGTACCGCCGCGTGGCGGCGAGCGCGATCAACGCGCGGTGGCCGCCGATGAGGCCCCCGCCGCGAGGCAGCCGCAGTGGATGCAGCGCGCCACCCGGCAGGAAATCCCGCAGCGGCAGGAAGTGCCCCAGCGGCAGGAAGTCCCGCAGCGGCAAGAACTCTCGCAACGGCAAGAACTCCCGCCGGTAGAGTACCCGCAGGAATACCCGGGCGCAGTCCATCCATTGCATCGCCACGCGCCCCCGCGTGCGGCACCGGAGCCAGGTTTTCACGCGGTACCGCCGTTCGCCGACGACGATCAGGAGCCGGAGCCCGATCCGTCGCGCTATGACGAAGCGCTTTACGGTCAGCTCGCCCCCGGTGCGCAGGAGCCTCAATACGATCAAGGCTATGCGGAGGAGGATGATCCGTACGACTACCACGACGGCTATGGCGACGGCGATGACACCGAGCAGCGAGTCCCCAAACGCAGCAGTGGCATCATGACCATTGCCATCGTGCTTGCGCTGGCAGTGGTGGGAACAGGCGGAGCGTTTGCCTATCGTACCTATGTCGGAACGTCCCGCAGTGGCGAGCCGCCGATCATCAGGGCCGACGCCGGCCCGACCAAGATCGTGCCGTCGCCTGCCGACGCGACGACCAAGCTGCCGGACCGCATGGTGGCAGGTGATGGCACCGAGCGGATCGTCCCGCGCGAAGAAGCGCCGGTCGACGTCAATGCCAAATCCGGGCCGCGCGTGGTGTTTCCGACGCTGAACCCGAACCCGAATCCGCCGGCCGCATCGAGCGTAGCTTCAACCGCTCTGCCACCGGCAAGCGGCGGCAATGGCACGCTGGCGAGCAATGAGCCGCGAAAGATCAGAACCCTTTCGGTCCGGGGCGACCAACCCGATGCTGCCGCGACGCCGGTTGGGGCGGCAGCACCGGCAAAGCCGACGCCGGCCACGCGCTCAGTGGCCAACGCCAATGCTTCGACCTCCAATGCACCGCTGGCGTTGACGCCGCAGCAGTCGGCGGTTCCGGTTGTGGAACCCCGAACGCGGGTCGCCACCACCACCCCCACCGATCAGGCCGCGCCCACTGGCGGCGGATACCTGGTCCAGGTCTCCTCGCAGCGGAATGAGGCCGATGCGCAGGCTTCTTTCAAGGCCTTGCAGGGCAAGTTCCCGACGGTACTGGGATCGAAGGATCCGGTGATCAAGCGCGCGGATCTCGGCGAAAAGGGCGTCTATTACCGCGCCATGGTCGGTCCGTTCGGTTCGTCCGATGAAGCGTCGCAGTTCTGCGGCAGCTTGAAGACTGCCGGCGGGCAGTGCGTCGTCCAGAAGAATTGACGGCCGTAGGCTCGGTGTTTGCTGATGGCGTCAGCCTTGTTGACGCTTTTTCACGCTCCTTGACCCCTGGGCCACCCGCGGGCTAATCGGCCGGCATGATCTCGCGTGCATTCATCACAGGCGTTTCTGCACCGGAGCTAACCGCCGCCGAGCGCGAATTCATCGCCACGGAGCGGCCCTGGGGCTTTATTCTGTTTAAGCGGAATATCGAGACGCCGGCGCAGGTCATTCTGCTGGTTCGGGAATTACGCGCAGCAATCGGGAATCCGGATGCACCGGTACTGATCGACCAAGAAGGAGGCCGGGTCCAGCGCCTCGGCCCGCCGTACTGGCCGGTTTACCCGCCCGGAGCCGCCTTTGGGGTACTCTACGACATCGATCGCGCAGCCGGCCTGACCGCGGCACGCCTGAGCGCGCGGCTGATGGCTGCGGACCTTGTTGAGCTCGGCGTCACCGTCGATTGCCTGCCGCTGGCGGATGTGCCGGTTGCAGGCGCCGACGCGGTGATTGGCAACCGGGCCTACGGAACCGAGCCGGACAAGGTTGCGGCCATCGCGCGCGCCGTGACGGAGGGGCTGGAACAGGGTGGCATATTGCCGGTTCTCAAGCATATCCCCGGGCATGGACGCGCCACCGCGGATACCCATTTCAGGCTTCCTGAGGTCGATACCCCGAAAGCGGAGCTGGAACGGACCGATTTTGCCGCGTTTCAACCGCTTGCTGACCTGCCGATGGCGATGACCGCACATGTTGTGTTTAGCGCGTTAGATCCCGCCCAACCGGCGACGACTTCTGCGACAATCATCCGACAGGTGATTCGCGGCGTGATCGGGTTCCAAGGTCTATTGATGAGTGATGATGTGTCCATGAACGCGCTGGCGGGATCGATCGCCGAGCGGACCCGGGCCATTGTCGCCGCCGGTTGCGACATGGTTCTGCATTGCAACGGCAAGCTCGACGAAATGCGCGAGGTCGCGCGCGAAACGCCGGAACTGTCGGGCGAGGCGCTGGAGCGTGCCGGGCGGGCGCTGGCGTCGCGCCGGGCGCCGCAAGCGTTCGACCGGCTCGCGGCGCGGGCTGAACTGGACGCGTTGATTGATCGGGCAGGGGCCAAAGGCGCATGAGCGCGGAAATTTTGTCATTCGAAACCGGACGCCCCGCCGAGCTCGCCGAAGACGAGCCGGCGCTGGTTGTCGACGTCGAGGGCTATGAGGGCCCGCTCGACCTGCTGCTGGCGCTGGCGCGGCAACAGAAGGTCGATCTCGCCAAGATTTCCATTCTGGCGCTGGCGGACCAGTATCTGGTGTTCATCGAGGCGGCCCGGAAAATCCGCCTCGAGCTTGCCGCCGATTATCTGGTGATGGCGGCATGGCTCGCCTATCTGAAATCCCGCCTGCTGCTGCCTGAACCGGCGACCGCGGACGGGCCGAGCGCCGAGGAGATGGCGACCGCGCTGGCCAACCGGCTGCGCCGGCTCGAGGCGATTCGCGAAGCATCGAACCGGCTGATGAACCGCCCGCAATTGCAGCGCGACATTTTTCCGCGCGGCGACCCGGAATCGATCGCCGAGATCAAGCATCCCAAATTCACCGCAACCCTGTTCGACCTGCTGACCGCCTATGCCGCGCAGCGCCAGCAGCGCGTACTGGCGACCGTGCATCTGGCGAGACGCACGGTGTGGTCGCTGAGCGAGGCGCGGGCCTCGCTGGAGCGCCTCGTGGGCATCGCGGAGGATTGGAGCCGGCTCGACCAGTATTTGCTCGCCTACATCGTCGATCCCTCGCAAAAGGCCACCGTGTTCGCGTCCAGCTTTGCCGCGGCGCTGGAACTGGTCCGGGAGGGCGCGGTTGAGTTGCACCAGAAAGAGGCGTTCGCGCCGCTGTATTTTCGAAAGCGTCCGCCGCAACCCGCATCCGACGCGATGACCGCGCCGGATCTGCCTGCTGGGTGAGTGGAAGCGAGTAAGTGGAAGAAGGAGACCGTGCCATGGCAAGCCTGGCGGAAAAACGCAACGTCGATGCCGAGGCGGATTCAGTGGATCCGCAAGCGCGGCCCGAGGAATTGCGGCTGTTGGAAGCGCTGCTGTTTGCCTCGACCGAGCCACTCGATCAGGCAGCACTTGCAAAGCGGATGCCCGATGGCGTCGACGTCAAGGTCGCGCTGGCGCAGCTGCAGGCGGACTACGCATCGCGCGGCGTCAATCTGGTGCGTGTTGCCAATAAATGGACCTTCCGCACCGCGGGCGATCTGTCCTGGCTGATGACGCGGGAGACCACCGAGACGCGCCGGCTGTCGCGCGCGGCGATCGAAATGCTCGCGATCATCGCCTACCATCAGCCGATCACGCGTGCGGAGATCGAGGATATCCGCGGCGTCATTACCTCCAAGGGGACGCTGGATGTCCTGTTGGAAACCGGGTGGATCAGGCCGCGCGGCCGGCGCAAGACGCCGGGACGCCCGCTGACATTCGGAACCACGGAAACCTTCCTGTCGCAGTTCAGTCTGGAGGCGTTGGGCGACCTGCCGGGCCTTGAGGAACTGAAAGGGACCGGGCTATTGGATTCGCGGCTGCCCACCGGCTTCAGCGTTCCGTCGCCGTCGGACGACCCGGCCTTGCGCGATGACGAGGACCCGCTGGAAATCGGCGATCTGGAACTCGCGCTGGCGCCGGCCGTGGAGCCGGAATCCGAGGACGGAAGCTGATTTCGCGACCAGTTAACGGTAGCGGCAATGCGTCGCGTTAACAGCGATTTGACGCGGCCTAAGTCCTTGTTTTTCGCAACCCCCAAGCCTACTTTCCGGTAAGATTAGGCCGGGTTTCCGGCCCGTGTGTTTGGAGGGTTGCAGGATGGGTTCGCTTAGCATTTGGCACTGGATCGTCGTGATCGCAGTCGTCCTGCTGTTGTTCGGCCGCGGCAAGATTTCCGACCTGATGGGCGACGTCGCGCAGGGCATCAAGGCCTTCAAGAAGGGCATGCAGGACGACGAAAAGACTGCGGAAAAGCCCGAACCGGTGAAGACCATCGATCATAACGCGGCGGCTTCCACGGCGGCGCGCTCGGACGTCGGCAGCAAGGCGGTCTGACCGGCGTCTTGCGGCTTGCAGCAGGATGGCTTGAGGGAAGACGCGAGCGACTGCCAAGTCTTGTTCAACTGCCAGGTCTTGTTCAACTGCCAAGCCTTGTTCATAAGTCCCGGCCGTCCTGGTCTCGCGCGAGCGGATTTTTTCATGTTCGACATCGGGTGGAGTGAACTGGTCGTCATCGCGGTTGTCGCGCTGATCGCCATCGGCCCGAAAGAACTACCGGGCGTGCTGCGCATGGTCGGGCAATGGATGGGCAAGGCGCGCAAGATGGCCGCCGAATTCCAGGGCCAGTTCCAGGAAGCGATGCGCGAGGCCGAAATGGCCGACCTTAAAAAGAGTTTTGACGAGGTCAAGGAAGCCGCAACCGGCTTTGCCGGCGGTAATATCATGACCTCGCTGCAAAAGGACGTCGGCGACGCGCTGCGAATCGACGACGTCGACAAGCCCGCGGTATCGGCAAGCGACGCGCCGGCGATCGAGCCGCCGGTCGCGACATCGGCCACCGACACGACGGCAACCGATGCGCCGGTGACGTCGGCAGGCGACGCACCGGTGACGTCGGTAGGCGACGCACCGGCTATTCCGACAACACCGGAACCGTCGATCCCGGAAACCTTCACCGCGGTGGACGCCCACGTCGCCGCGTTGGAGCCGCTGGCGATCACGCGCGAGGTTCAACCCCTGCCTGCGCCGCAGGACATAACGCCCGCGGCGCCTGACGTCCTCAAGGACGCCAAAGCGTCATGAGCGCCGAGGATATCGAAGCCAGCAAAGCGCCGCTGATGGATCATTTGATCGAGCTGCGCTCGCGGCTGATCAAGGCGCTGCTCGCGTTCGGTATCGCCTTCATCTTCTGCTTCTTCTTCGCCAAGCAGATCTACAACGTGCTGGTGTGGCCGTTCGTCTGGGTCGCCGGCGCGGAAAACTCGAAATTCATCTACACCGCGCTTTTGGAATATTTCCTGACCCAGTTGAAGCTGGCGCTGTTCGGCGCCGGCTTTATTTCGTTTCCGATCGTGGCGGCGCAGATCTACAAATTCGTGGCGCCGGGCCTCTACAAGCACGAGCGCGGCGCCTTCCTGCCCTATCTGATCGCCACCCCGTTCTTTTTCGTGCTGGGATCGATGCTGGTGTATTTCGTGGTGCTGCCGATGCTGGTGCGGTTCTCGCTCGGCATGCAGCAGGCCGGCGGCGCCGAGAGCGCGCAGATCCAGCTATTGCCCAAGGTCGGCGAATATCTGTCGCTGATGATGTCGCTGATCTTCGCGTTCGGCGTCGCGTTCCAGTTGCCGGTGATCCTGACGCTGTTGGGGCGCATCGGCATCATCACCGCCAAACAGTTGCGCGAAAAGCGCCGCTATTTCATCGTGATCGCCTTCATCATCGCCGCGGTGCTGACGCCGCCCGATGTCATCAGCCAGGCCTCGCTCGCATTGCCGCTATTGGCGCTGTACGAAGGCTCGATCCTCGCGGTGGCCATGGTGGAGAAAAAAGCGGCTGCCGCGAAGGCTGCCAGCGGTACGCCGCCCTCCGCCGCGCCACCGCCGCCGGCAGCCAATCCGGCGGAGTAGGGCGGACGGTCTGCGGTTCACCTCTCATCGCGGCACAGTGCCCATGATTCGTCATGCCCGGGCTTGTCCCGGGCATCCACGTCTTTTACAGACCTTGCGACCAAGACGTGGATGGCCGGGACAAGCCCGGCCATGACGGGGAAATCGCCATGCACGACATCAAATCGATCCGCGACAATCCCGCTGCCTTCGACGCCGCGCTGAAGCGGCGCGGGCTCGCGCCGTTGTCCTCGTCGCTGCTGGCGATCGACGAAAAACGCCGCGCTGCGATCCTGAAGTCGGAGCAGGCGCAGGCGCGGCGCAATTCGGCATCGAAGGAAATCGGCGACGCCAAGAAGGCCAGGGACGACGCGCGCGCAGGAACGCTGATGGCCGAAGTCGCCGATCTCAAGACCACCATGCCGCAACTCGAGGCCGCGACCAAGGCGGCGGAAGAGGAACTCGCTACGGAGCTGGCGGCGATTCCGAATTTGCCGCTGGACGGAGTCCCCGACGGCGCCGACGAGCACGGCAATGTGGTGCGGCACCATTTCGGCGCTGTGCGCAATTATGCGTTCGCGCCTAAACCGCACGACGATCTCGGCGGCGCACTCGGCTTCATGGATTTTGAAGCCGCGGCAAAACTCAGCGGCGCGCGTTTTGTAGTGCTCAAGAAAGGTCTGGCGCGGCTCGAGCGCGCGATCGGCCAATTCATGCTCGACCTGCACACCAACGAGCACGGCTATACCGAAATCAATCCGCCGCTGCTGGTGCGCGACGACGTGATGTTCGGAACGGGGCAGTTGCCGAAGTTTGAAGATGATCAGTTCTGGGCGATCAAAGGCGAATTGCTAACGGTTGCCGATGAGAGTGCTGTTGCGGGCCTCGGCAAACTAAAGAGCGAACGCCTCGGTCTCATCCCCACCGCCGAAGTGCCGCTGACAAATCTCGTCCGCGAATCCATCCTCGACGAAAAAGAATTGCCGATGCGGCTGACGGCGCTGACGCCGTGCTTTCGCGCCGAGGCGGGTGCGGCCGGGCGCGATACCCGCGGCATGATCCGCCAGCATCAGTTCACCAAGGTCGAATTGGTCTCGATCACGACGCCCGAGACCAGCAGGGACGAGCACGAGCGTATGCTGGCCTGCGCCGAGGAAGTGTTGCGGCAGCTCGATCTGCATTACCGCGTGATGACGCTGTGCGCCGGCGACATGGGCTTTTCCGCAGAGAAGACCTACGACATCGAGGTCTGGATGCCAGGACAATTTTCGAGTCAGGATGAGGGCGGCGCCTACCGCGAGATTTCGAGCTGCTCGGTGTGCGGCGACTTCCAGGCGCGGCGCATGGATGCGCGCTATCGCGGGCCCGACGGCAAGCCGCGCTTCGTGCACACGCTGAACGGCTCCGGCACCGCCGTGGGCCGTGCGCTGATCGCTGTCATGGAAACCTACCAGCAGGAAGACGGCTCGATCGCCGTTCCCGATGTGCTGCAACCTTACATGGGTGGGCTGAAGGTGGTCGCGCGCGACAGCTAATTTCGCTGATAATTCAACGCAGTTGCGTTCGATATTGCGAATGCGGCGCAACGCGGTATCTTGCTGCCTCGGGCTGGGTCTCGCAGGAAGCGAACTTCGAACATGCCGTTGCATCGCGACATCTATTGGGTCGGCAGGCAGTGGGCTGTCACCGGCTACGGAATGCAGGCGATCGATCAACGGCTGAACGGCATGTTCGATATCGAGGTCTCCCGTCTGTGGGAAGACGGCCTCGCCGAACGCATGTGTGGGCTGAAATGGATCAACATCCTGGATTTCGACAAGGGACTCGCCGCCGCCCGCAAACGTTTCCCGGAACCGCCCCGAAAGGCCGCGCCGCCTGACGCGAGTGTTTCCAGTCCGAAAGATGGCAGTGCGATCGATCAACTGAAACAGGTACCAATGATCGACATGCGGACTCAAGGCGGGACCGCGAAAGCAAAATTCCTCTCTCCCTGGCGTGTCTTTCGTCCGCGATAACGGATCGGTCGTCGCAAACGAGAAAGCGCATTTGAATGGCAGTGGCCGAAATTGTCTTGCGGCCTGTTCACCCCCCGCGACACGAAGTTTTTCAAAATGTGCAATTTTGAACACGGCATGAGACGCCGGTGAGTCCATTCTGAGTGCGCACCTTGAGTGCTCACCGCCGTTTCGGTTCAACGCGTTCGGTAACGCTCCCAACTCAAAGAAGGACGCGGCATGCCCGAATATCAGCCGGTATCTTCAGCAGCCATTTCCGCGATCGAGCGGCCGCGCTGCCCGAAATGCAACCGGAATCGCATGCTGCTGGCGAAGCTTGAAGCGGGACCGATCGGTATCGAATACCGGACATTCGAGTGCCAGAAGTGCGGTCGCATTCACAGGACAGTGGTATCCAGCGACCCCATGAACTCCGGGATGAGCGGCTGGCTTGCCGGTGAGCTAAGGCGGCCGACCTAAGAGCCCTTTCCGTTTCGATAGAATCGAAACGGGACTCTGGATTCTTGACTTGACGCGTTTTCCTGGCGCGAACCGGTCTCCACTTCGCGGGAAAACGCTCCAAAGCATTTTTATTCCCGCATCAGGCGACATCTCTATGTGAACTCACCACTAGTTGAGTTGTGATTTTGTTTCGATTTATGTCGTCTACCGCACATAACGGGACTACAGTGGCGTATTGCCGTGCTGCCCTTGGGCTTTTGCCGGTGACCGAGAGTGTTGTGCTCCCGCCCGATTACGGAACAGCACCATGCCCAACTCGCCGGACGTTCGGGAAAAGGATGCGTTTGACCCCAAGACGTTTCTGGGCCGTATCGATGCGGGAAAAACCATCGAGCGATACGGCAAGAACCAGAAGATATTCAGCCAGGGAGACGTCGCCGACAGCGTCTTCTTCATCCGGAAAGGCAAGGTCAAGATCACGGTCTTGTCCGAGCACGGCAAGGAAGCTGTGGTCGGGATTTTCGGGGAGGGGCAGTTCTTTGGCGAAGGCTGTCTGATGGGAGCGCAATTGCGCGGCGCAACCAGCACAGCGATGGAAGAGTGCCTGATCACATCGATCAGAAAATCCGCAATGCTTGCGACGCTTGCTGCGGAGCCGAAGTTTTCCGCATTTTTCATGGCCTACCTGCTGAGACGAAATAACCGGATCGAAGACGACCTGATCGACCAGCTCTTCAATTCCAGCGAAAGACGCCTCGCGCGCCTGCTTTTGCTGCTGGCGAATTTCGGCGAGGAGCACGGCAAACAGCCGCTCGCGATCACCCTCAGCCAGGAAACGCTGGCGGAAATGATCGGCACCACGCGTTCCCGGGTAAGTTTTTTCATGAACAAATTCCGGAAACAGGGGTACATCGACTACAACGGCAAGATCGAGGTTCACCGATCGCTGCTGGATGCTGTCTTGCGGGACAAGCCACAGATACATGAGGACGAGTAGCCGGGGCTCGCCGTTCCCATTCCATCAGCGGAAATGAGCGATATTGCTCATTAAGCACTCCATCGGGTAGACGCGGTGTCGGGGACCCGATTAAATCCCAGGCATGCCGCAGTATCGATTTCAGGTGCGCCGGGGTAAGTTTTCCAACGGATCGAGCGTTGAGGCTACCCTTGAAGGTACCGAAGCTGCCTGGATAGAGGCGGCCGCGATCTGCGCCGACCTCGCCCGCGACATCAGGGCGGACCGCGAATGGCTCCTGGAAGTGACGGACGAGGCCGGACAGGGCCTGTTCAATTTCCGGTTTGCCGCCGAGTCGCTCCAACCGAAGGTTGGAGCGGACCTAGAGGCCGTTTCCACCCATTAGCCCGGATCAGACATCTTCCTTGCCGATGCAAACTGTCGATTAGACAGTTCCCGGCTTGATTTCGGAACCAATCCCGAGACGCCGGATTGGGCCGCATGGTGCGCATCGGCAGCAGGAAGTGGACAGCGGCCCATATCAGCCAGCTGGTTGTGCTCATCGACGCGGGCTGTTCCGCCGCATACGCGGCTATCGCCCTGAAACGCTCGATATCGGTCGTTCAAAACAAGGCGCGGCGCCTCGGCAAACCATTTCATATGGCCGCCTCGCGCCGGTGATTTTTCCTCAGCCGGGCGACCAGAACAAACGAGGTGATGGCGATGCAGACATTTTTCTTCGATATGAAAGATGGCGTTCCGCTGCGAGACCGGATTGGAGTTGAGTTCGACACCAACGTTGAAGCGATCGAACACAGCCGCGTGCTCGCCCGGCACTTCCGCGACGAGAGTCTCCGCGACGACCAGGACCTTGAGATATCCGTGGTCAATGCGCTGGGACGGGAAATTCATCGCGAGTTCGTTCACCGGGAAGCCGGCGGCGAATAGCCATGCCGGCGGCTTCGGATGGCATTCACGGACCCGACGGGGGTCTAACCGGATACCCCGGCGAAACCGGCCATTTCGATTGCGTTCGACGGGTTTGCCTCAACGCCGTGAGCGGGATAAGACGGCGCATTGACCGTTCCGGAATCGACGAAAAGGGCAGCCAGACGGATGCGAATTCTCTGCACCAATGACGACGGCATCCATGCCCCTGGCCTGAAGATCGTCGAGGAGATCGCCCGCGCGCTGTCCGACGACGTCTGGGTGGTGGCGCCGGAGCTCGATCAGTCCGGCGTCTCGCATTCGCTGTCGCTGAACGATCCCCTGCGGCTGCGCGAAGTCGGCCCGCGCCACTTCGCGGTGCGGGGCACGCCGACCGATTGCGTCATCATGGGCGCGCGCCACATCCTTGGGCCAACCATGCCGGATCTCGTGCTGTCGGGCGTCAACAAGGGCCGTAACGTTGCCGAAGACGTGGTCTATTCCGGCACCATCGCCGGCGCGCTGGAAGGCACGATTCTTGGCATCCCGTCATTCGCGCTGTCGCAGGAATTCAGCATGGAGACCCGCCACGCGCCGCTATGGGAAACGGCGCTGAAGTTCGGGCCGAAGATCCTGCGAAAGGTGATCGACGCCGGCGTGCCGAAAGACACCGTGATCAATGTCAATTTCCCGGCCTGCGCGCCCGAGGATGTCGCGGGCGTGCGCGTGACGCGGCAGGGCAAACGCAATCTGGGATTCTTGAAAGTCGACCAGCGCCGCGACGGCCGCGGCAATCCGTATTTCTGGATCGGTTTCGAACGGCTGGCGCAAATCGACGTGCCCGCGGAAGGCACCGATCTCGCAGCATTGGCGGCGCGCTTTGTTTCGGTGACGCCATTGCGATTGGATCGAACCGACGAGGCGTTTTCGGAAGCGCTGACGGCGACGCTGAAGTAGGGCTTTCATTTCCTGTTGCGACTTCGCAAGAGGCAGCGCTCATCGGATGTCGGCCGAAACAACTCGCACCCTGCACGCTTTAGCGTCAGCACGTCCGAATCTGCTCCCTGTTCCCTGCGGCGCGAGAATTTGCATTGATCTCAATCAAGCCGGACGCACATAAATTCGCCGATCTTTCTTCAATCACATGGTCTTGCCGCACTGCATCAGCGAATTGCCTAATTCCGACCCCGAAATTCGCTCAATCAAAATATACAAATCAAGACCGGTTGAAGAGGTCATCCTTATCCGCATTGTGAAGACGTAGCTGATCCTGCGTCTGCAGCGTCCTTCTGCGTTACGGCGTGGAATGGATGGCGCTTGTCACAATGCCACAAGATGACTTCGAGTTGTAACGATCTAGGTTCGATGGACCGGCAGCGGCATCAGCGAACTTCTGAGTCAGGTAAAGCCGATGTCTTCTGAAATTCCAGGCCACTTCCGCAGCACGACCCGCACGCGCCTGCGTCCCGATGTCCCTCGTGCCGCGGAGCCGCGGCGCCGGCCGGCGCGACCGGATCAGAAGGCGTCAAAACCGCCGCGACCGAAGGAGCGAATACGCAAGACCGACCTCGGAACGATCCTGCTGCATTGGATTCTGGTGATCACGTTGACGCTGTCGATCGGGACCGGACTCCGGATCGCGATGGATTCGCCGGAGCATTCGTGGCTCGTTGCGTTCGACAGTTTCCTGCCGCTTTACACCGTGTGGACGCTGCATATTCCGGCGGCGCTGACCCTCGTCGCCGTGTCGGTCGCCTACGCGGCCTATATCTGGCGCGGCGGCCTGATGCGCCGCATCCGTTTTGACAAGATGCGGCTGAAGGGATTGGGCAACCGCAGCAAGCAGGTGCGGTGGGGTTCGATCAATATCATCCTGTACTGGGTGTTGTTCGCAACCATGATCATGGAGATCACGACCGGTACCTTGCTCTGGCTCGGCTATGGGCGCGGTCTCTGGGTCCAGATGCACATGTGGGGCACCTGGATCATTCTCGGCTATGCGGCAGCCCATATCATGGCGCACTTTGCGCTCGGCGGCTTCAATCAGCTCGCCCGCGTGTTGCGGCCAACCAAGCTCGGCCCGCGGCAGAAGCCGTTCGATCCGATGGATTTGGTGGCGGAACTGCTTGATCCCGAAAACGCGGCGAAGAGCCAGGTCGAGCCGCAGCCGAAAAGCCGGTGGATTTTTCGGGTCGGCCCGCTTGTGGTGGCGTTGGCGGCGGCGACCGCGGCAATAGCAATCGCCGTGACCGTCGACGGGGCGTCCGAGGACACCCTCTTTGTGCGGCGCATCGCCAAGGCCGACCGGCCGACGCTTGACGGCGATCTGTCCGACGGGGTCTGGCGAACCGTCAGGCCGTTCACGATGTTCACCGCACTTGGCGGCAATTATGACGGCAAGGGCGAGGCGGCGGTCGAGATCCGCGCAGTGCACGATGGCGAATGGGCTTACTTCTGTTTCATGTGGGATGACCCGACCCGATCGCTGAAACATCTTCCGCTGGTGAAACAGGCGGACGGCTGGCATGTCCTGCATGATCGATATGATCTCGGTGACGAGCGATCCTATTACGAGGATAAGTTCTCCGCGCTGTTGACCAAGCTGCCGATCGTGATTCCCGGCGACCGCACCTACCACTCCGGACCGACGCCGATCGAGGGCAAGCCGTCGACATTGTCGCAACGCGGTCTGCACTTTACCCCGGCACCCGGTCTCGCCGTCGAAGTCTGGCAATGGAAGGCGTCGAGCGGCGGCCTGCTCGGATGGGTCGACAAAAACCATTTCGACATGCCGGCCGAGGCGTCCCAGGCCCAGTCGGAGGGCCAGGTGCCCTATCGCGGCGGCTTCATCCAGGATCCACGCACGGCGGAGCTCTACAGTGACAATTTCGAGCGCCAACCCGTCGGCGGCTATGAGCGGCCGATCCAGCCGAAACGGCTGCCCACGAACTGGAAGGCGACCTATGAGGCGCTTGGGCGGATCGACCTCGATCCCGACCACAGCGATGCCGAAGCGTCGCGGTGGTGGATGAACATGTCGGAATCCGAGCCCTATTCGGCCGCGCTCGACGCCGAGATTCCGGTCGGAACCATGATTCCGGGATCGCTGATTCTGGTAGACGATATCGATCGGCGCGCTGACGTCGTCGGCATGGCTCGCTGGGCGGCCGGCCACTGGACGCTGGAAGTGGCGCGCAAGCTGGCGGCCGAGGCCCCCGATGTGGCGATTTCCACCGGGACGTACCTGCGGGTCGCGGTTTTCGACCACTCCCAGATCTACCACACCCGTCACATCCGGCCGATTCGCCTCGAGCTTGAGTGACGAGCAGTTGTCGTCATCCCCGGATGGGCGCAATGCGCTCATCCGGGGACGACGTCGATTGGTCGGCTGGCAATTCGGTTTTCGTCCAAAACCTAGACCGTCGCGCTCTTGAGCGCGCTCTCGATCATCCGCGCCAGGGTTTCGAGCTGGAAAGGTTTCTGCAGGGCCGGACGGTCGCGATATTCTTCCGGAAGGCCTGAGGAGCCATAGCCGGTCGCGAAGATGAACGGGCGATTGCGCGCCTTGATCAATTCGGCGACGGGTGAAATCACCTTGCCGTTGACGTTGACGTCAAGAATAGCGAGGTCGAACTCGGTGCATTGCGCCAGCCTGATCGCCTCGTTGATCTCGCCGGCCTCGGCGGCCACGCTGTAGCCGAGCTCTTCCAGCATGTCCGCGACCATCATCCTGATCATGACCTCGTCCTCGACGAGGAACACAGAACCGCCAGACGGCCGCGTCGCAGTCATGATAATGTCCTTGCTCGTCCCAAGACTTAAGGTTCGCAAATAACGCCAATCGGCGCAATGTCAACGTGCGAACAGGTACGCCAACCGGCCGCCATCGCGCCGTGGCGGGCAGGGAGCAGCATTGATTGCCCGCTCACCAACGCCAAGGTGCTATTGCGGGTTCCATGGCCGGAACGCCGATTCGTGGGGAAGTTTCCCTTAAGCCGCCGGCGCATATTACATCAGCCTGTTCGGCCGAGGCGCGCTAGACTGATACCTGATCTTGACGAGATTGCCATGCCGCCGACCCAAAATCCGCCGGAAAAGATGATGTTCCAGCTCAACCTGCGGCGGCGCGGGATCAGCGATCAGGCGGTGCTGCGGATCATGGAAGAGATTCCGCGCGACCTTTTCGTGGAGGCGGCCGACCGCGCCGATGCCTACCGCGACAGCGCGCTCGCCATTGCCTGCGGGCAAACCATCAGCCAGCCCTTTGTGGTGGCTTACATGACCGAGCAGTTGCAGCTGCAGAAGCATCACCGCGTGCTCGAGATCGGTACCGGCTCCGGTTACCAGGCGGCGATCCTGTCGCGGCTTTGCAGTCAAGTACTGACGATCGAGCGTTTCCGGACTCTGGCCGACAACGCCCGGTTGCGGCTCAAAAAGCTCGGATGCGGCAATGTCGAGGTGATGCTGGGCGACGGTTTCGACATCCCGGCCAGTGTCGGCAATTTCGACCGCATCATGGTTACCGCGGCGATGCAGCAAATTCCCGATTCGTTGACGCAGCGGCTCGAGCCAGGCGGAATCCTGATCGCGCCGGTCGGTCCGCCGCACGGCGTCCAGACCCTGATCCGCATGATCAGCACCGACACCGGCTTCAACCGCAGGGAACTGGTAGACGTGCGTTTCGTGCCGGCGCTGCCGGGCATTGCCCGGGAGCTGTAGGGAAAGAAGCAACGCCAAATGCTGTTCGGGACGCGCGCGCCGGACCGCGCAAGCGTGCCGCCGGGAGCATGTGCGCCTCAGGCCGCTTCGACTACCCGTTAACGCCCCGTCCGAGGGGTTAAGCGGTTGTTTACTGGGGGTGTGTTTACTCAAAACAGTATCAAGTTGCGTACGAGTGAGTAACCATGTCCCGAATCGTCGAGTTGCTTTGCTCGCGCCGCATGCCGCAGGTCACGGTGTTGGCGCTGATGTCGATCGGTTTTGCCGGCTGTAGCGGCGACATGCAGACGCGGCTCTCGCAAGATTACTTGTCCAATCCCTTTGCCTCGGAAGCCGCCGGCACGGTGCCGCCAGCCCCGATCGAGCGCCGCGAATTGCAGCGAAATCCCCGCCCGCAACCGCAATATCAATACCAGTCACAGGCCCTGCCGCCGCCGATCGCTGTACCGCAGTCCAATCCGACGGCCAGTGCCGGCGTTTCCGGAGGAGGGCACGGGCTGGCTTCCTATGCGCCGCCCGCCCACCCGCCACTGGAAACCACCGGCACCGTCGCCCCGCACTCGGTAGCGGCAAGCCACGGCACCGGCCAAGGGGCGGCCCAAGGGACAGGCCAAGGCGCCACCACGATCATCGTCGGCACCAGTGACACGCTCGATACGCTGTCCCGCCGCTACAATGTTTCGTCCGCCGCGATCCTGCAGGCCAATGGCTACAAGGGGCCGCGCACGCTGTCGCCGGGCCAGCAACTGATCATTCCGCATCCGACCGCAGTGGTTGCCGCACCTGCCGTTGCACCTGCACCTGCACTGACAGCCCCGGCGAGCCGGGCCGTTGCGGTGGCCGCAGCGCCGACCGTTCATGTCGTCAATCACGGCGATACCTTGCTCAGCATCGCGCGTCGCAATCACGTGCCGGTTGGCGAACTCGCAAGAGCCAACCATCTCGAACCGTCAGCCAAAATCAGGCTTGGCATGAAGCTCACCGTGCCCGGTGCAAAGACTGCAGCCATCGCACCGGCTGCGCAGCCGGCGATGGCCGCTGTTGCCGTTCCGCCCGCGGCTGCCCCAGCTGCGCCCGCCAGCAGAATGGCTGCGGCAGGCGGTGCCCCGCAAAGCGCGCGGCTTGCCCAGGCCACGGCAACGGAAGACGCCGCGGACGCAACGCCGGTCAAGGCCACCGAGGCCACCGGCGCGCTGCCGACATTCCGCTGGCCGGTGCGCGGCAAGGTGATCACGAGCTATGGCGCCAAGACCAACGGCAAGTCGAATGACGGCATCAATCTGGCGGTGCCGGAAGGTACGCCGGTGAAGGCGGCCGAGGACGGCGTCGTCGCCTATTCCGGAAATGAGCTCAAGGGGTATGGCAATCTGGTTCTGGTTCGGCACTCCAACGGTTACGTCACCGCATATGCCCATGCGAGTGAACTGCTGGTGAAGCGCGGCGACACGATCAAGCGCGGCCAGATCATTGCCAAATCGGGTCAGTCGGGCGAGGTGGGGTCGCCGCAGCTTCACTTCGAGATCCGCAAGGGATCTTCCCCGGTTGACCCGCTTCAATTCCTGAATGGGGCGTGAGGTCGCGTTACATCCTGGTCGTTATTGCCGGGCTTGATGTTTAGCCCGCATATGACGGTGTGTGGCCTTCGCAGCAGTATTGCTACTTCCCCGCCAGCCTTACCCCCAGCCGCCCGGCCAGTTCCTGCGTGAACTGCCAGGCGACGCGGCCGGAACGCGAGCCACGTGTGGTCGACCATTCCAGCGCTTCGCGCTCGAGCGCGTCTTGCGCAAGCTGGATGCCGAAGTGGCCGCAATAGCCCTTCACCATCGCAAGGTACTCATCCTGGCTGCAGCGATGGAAGCCGAGCCATAGTCCGAAACGGTCCGACAGCGACACCTTCTCCTCGACCGCTTCGCCGGGATTGATGGCGGTCGAGCGTTCGTTCTCGATCATCTCACGCGCCAAAAGATGCCTGCGGTTCGAGGTGGCGTACAGGATGACATTGTCGGGCCGGCCTTCGATGCCGCCCTCCAGCACCGCCTTCAGCGATTTGTAGGAGGCATCGTTGCCGTCGAACGACAGGTCGTCGCAGAACACGATGAAACGGAAATCCGAAGGGCGCAGCAGGTCCATCAGCGCCGGCAGACTCTCGATATCCTCGCGATGAATCTCGATCAGTTTCAAGCGCTCGGCGGCTTTGCGGTTGACGTTGATGCTGGCATGCGCGGCCTTCACCAGCGACGATTTGCCCATGCCGCGCGCGCCCCACAGCAGCGCGTTGTTGGCGGGCAGGCCGTCGGCGAAGCGTTCGGTATTTTCGATCAGGATATCGCGGACCTGCTCGATCCCCTTGAGCAGGCCGAGATCGACGCGGCTGACGCGCGGCACCGGCGCCAGCCGTCCGTCGGGGTGCCAGACGAACGCGTCGGTGCTGCCAAATGTATCGGCCGCATTGGGCATCGGTGACGCCGCCGACAGGTGCGCTGCGATGGCCTCGAGCGCGTCCGCAATCCTGTCCGCAGTGTCGTGTTTGGAAGCTGCCGCCGGACGTTTTGCCGCGGCCATCGGCAATTTGCGCGAGCTCGCCCTGGAGGCGGCCTGAGGTCTGGTTTTGCTGGATTTTTTCGACATCTTGCCGGTTCCTGACCACGCAGCCATATCGGGCCAAATGGCTGACCGCAAGCGGTGCAAATGAGGGGTCTGGCGGCGTTGCAATTGGGACCGCGGCCGCTATAGTCCGCGCGAATTTGACCGGACCGGCCCGACCCCCGATGCGTCGCCGGTTCATGGCCGTTTCACGAGGAATGGCCGTTTCACGAGGATGTCCGAATGTTTATAACTCCCGCGTTTGCCCAGGCTGCGGGCGCCGGTGATACCAACAGCATGTTGATGTCGCTGCTGCCGTTCGCGCTGATCTTCGTGATCATGTATTTCCTGATTCTGCGGCCGCAGCAGAAGAAGGTGAAGGACCACGCCGAACTCGTGAAAAACATCCGCCGCGGCGACACCGTGGTGACGTCAGGCGGCCTCGTCGGCAAGGTGACCAAAGTGGTCGATGACGACCAGATCGAGTTCGAAATCTCCGATGGGGTGCGCGTGCGCCAGATGCGGCAGATGATTTCCGGCGTGCGCGCCAAGGGCGAGCCGGCCAAGGAAAAGAGTGAGCCCGCCAAGGAAGATACTCCGGCGAGCTAGCGCGTTTTCCTTTTCGCGCCCATTCCTTAGGATCTGACGGGTCAACTCGATGTTGTATTTCACGCGGTGGAAGGCGCTGGGGATCATTCTGATCGCCCTCGTGGTGTGCCTTTGCGCCGTTCCGAATTTCTTCCCCGAAGCGACGGTGAAGACCTGGCCGCAATGGGCGCAGCGCCATCTCGTGCTCGGCCTCGACCTGCAGGGCGGTTCGCACCTTCTGCTCGAGGTCGATGCCAATGCGGTCAAGAAAGACAAGCTCGACCAGGTGCGTGACGACGTCCGCCGCGTCCTGCGTGAAAACAAGATCGTCTACACCGGGCTTGCATCGCGCGCCGACAGCGTCGAAGTGCGGATCACCAAGGATACCGACCTGCCGACCGCGCTGAGCAAGCTGCGCGAGTTGTCGCAACCGCTCGGAGGTTTGCTCGGTTCCAGCGGCCAGCGCAGCCTCGACGTCAGCGATGCCGGTAGCGGATTGATCCGGCTCACCGTCCCGCAAGCAGCAGTTACCGACCGCATCAGGCAAGCCGTCGAACAGTCGATCCAGATCGTCGAGCGCCGCGTCAATGAACTCGGCACGGTCGAACCGCTGATTCAAAGACAGGGCAATGATCGCATTCTGGTGCAGGTGCCGGGACTGGGCGATCCCTCTCGCCTGATCGCCATTCTTGGGCAGACAGCCAAGATGGATTTCCGGATGGTCGATTCGACCGTTTCACCGGATCAGGCGCTCGCGGGGCGCGTGCCGCCGGATTCGGAAGTCTTGCCAAGCGCCGAGGCGTCCCGCCAACCCTACGTCATCAAAAAGCAGGTGCTGGTTTCCGGCGGCGACCTGACCGACGCGCAGCCCGGTTTCGATCAACGCTCGGGCGAGCCGATCGTAAGCTTCCGCTTCAACACCTCCGGTTCACGCAAATTCGCCCAGGCCACGTCGGAAAATGTCGGGCAACCCTTTGCCATCGTGCTCGACAACAAGGTCATTTCGGCACCCGTCATCCGCGAACCGATCACCGGCGGCTCCGGCCAGATTTCGGGCAATTTCACGGTGCAGGCGGCCAATGATCTCGCGATCCTGTTGCGTGCCGGCGCGCTGCCGGCGCCGTTGACGGTGATTGAACAGCGAACCGTCGGACCGGGGCTCGGTCAGGACTCGATCCAGAAGGGCGAACTCGCCGCTTACGTCGGCTCGATCATGGTGATCGTGTTCATGCTGGTGACCTACCGGCTGTTCGGCGTGTTCGCCAACATCGCGGTCGCGATCAATGTCGCGATGATTTTTGGCGTATTGTCGCTATTGAATGCGACGCTGACGCTGCCCGGCATCGCCGGCATCGTGCTGACCGTCGGCATCGCGGTCGACTCCAACGTGCTGATCTATGAGCGCATCCGCGAGGAAATTCGCGGCGGACGCACCGCGATTTCCGCGATCGATGCCGGTTTCAAGCGGGCGCTGTCGACGATTCTGGATTCCAACATCACCACCTTCATCGCCGCGGCGGTGCTGTTCTATATCGGCACCGGCCCGGTGCGCGGCTTCGCCGTGACGCTCGGTATCGGCATCATCACCACGGTCTTCACCGCCTTCGAGCTTACCCGCCTGATCGTCGCGGCGTGGGTGATGTGGAAGCGGCCGACCAGCGTGCCGATCTAGGCATGATCCCGAAAAGTGGACACCGGTTTTCGGAGGAGATCATGCCTTCACAAAATAAAGCGACGAATATGAACCAGCCTGGCTGGGTCATATTCGGGGGAATGCGGAGCCGGCTGTGACACATTTGGTCCTCATCGGGCTGGGCATCCTGATTGCCGTGCTGACGGTGGTCAGCTGCTTCGGCCTGCTGCCGTCGCTGCGAATCGTGCCTGACGATACCAAGTTCGACTTCACGCGTTTTCGCCGCATCAGTTTTCCGATTTCGGCGCTGCTCTCGATTGTCGCGATCACCCTGTTCTTTACCCACGGGCTGAATTTCGGCATCGATTTCAAGGGCGGCACGTTGATGGAGGTGCGGGCCAAATCCGGCGATGCCGACCTTGCATCGATGCGCAGCACGCTGAGCACGCTCGGCCTCGGCGACGTCCAGCTGCAGCAGTTCGGCGGCCCCGCCGACGTGCTGATCCGGGTGGCCGAACAGCCCGGCGGCGACGCCGCGCAGCAGGCGGCGGTGCAAAAGGTGCGTGGCGCGCTCGGCGACGCCGTCGACTACCGCCGGGTCGAGGTGGTCGGGCCGCGCGTCTCCGGGGAGCTTTTGGCCTACGGCATGCTCGGTCTGATGCTCGCGATCTTCGCGATCCTGATCTATCTCTGGTTCCGGTTCGAATGGCAGTTTGCGCTCGGCGCCATGATCGCCAACGTCCACGATATCGTGCTGACCATCGGCTTCATGTCGATCACGCAGGTTGATTTCGATCTCACCAGCATCGCGGCCCTGTTGACGATTCTCGGCTATTCGCTCAACGACACCGTCGTGATCTATGACCGCATCCGGGAAATGCTGCGGCGCTACAAGAAAATGCCGATGCCGGAACTGCTCAACGAATCGATCAACTCGACGCTGTCGCGATCGATCATCACCCACGTCACGGTAACGCTGGCGCTGTTGGCGCTGTTGTTGTTCGGCGGCCACGCCATCCACAGCTTCACCGCGGTCATGATGTTCGGCGTGGTGCTGGTCGGCACCTACACCTCGATCTTCATCGCAGCACCGATCCTGATCTATCTCGGCGTCGGCACCAACCGGGCCGACGTGCCGGACACGCCGAAGAAGAAGTAGTATTGGACTGTAGTTATGGCGGTCCCACCTGACGCCCCGCATCTTCCGAGGTCGGCGCCGATCGAGGCTTACGGCAAGTACGGATTTGCGTTCGCCGACATGTCGCATCGCGGCTCGTTGCTGTGCCTGCCGGAGGCGATCTGGGCCTGGCCGGTGACGAGGCCCGAGGATATCGACGAAGCCTCGCTGGCCCGCGTGTTCGCCGCAGCAGGTGGCATCGACACCCTCATCATCGGCACCGGCACCGACGTCTGGCTGCCGCCGCCGGCGCTTCGCGAGGCCTTGCGCGCGGTGAGGGTGGTGCTCGACGCGATGCAGACCGGCCCGGCGATCCGCACCTACAACATCATGATCGGCGAGCGCCGGCGGGTCGCGGCGGCGCTGATCGCGGTGCCATGAGCGGCGCGGACGGGCTGGCGGATTCCGCTGATTTCTGCGCGCAACTGGTGCGAACCCACGATTTTGCCCGCTACGCATCCACGCTGTTCGTTCCGGCCGGCGAGCGCCGCGCGCTGTTGGCGATCTATGCCTTCAATGTCGAGATTTCCCGGGTCCGCGAGCAGGTGAGCCAGCCGCTGCCGGGCGAAATGCGGCTGCAATGGTGGACCGACATGCTGGCGGGTGAAGGCCATGGTGGTATCGAGGGCAATCCGGTTGCCGCCGAGCTGCAGCTTGCGATCCAGGATCGGCACCTGCCGGTCGAGCGGCTGTCGCGTCTGATCGATGAGCATCAGTTCGATCTCTACAACGACCCGATGCCGACCATGGCGGCGCTGGAAAGTTACCTCAACGATACCGCCTCGGCGCTGTTTTCGCTCGGCGCCGGCATCGCCGGAGGGCAGTCCGGCGAGATCGAACACCTCGCGCGCCACGCCGGCCTTGCGCAAGGCATGGCCCAGGTGATGGCGGCATTGCCGCGGGACGCTTCGCGGCGTCAGTTGTTCGTGCCGCTGCAGGTGCTGCAGCAACATGGCAGCGGGATGGAAGAAGTGTTTGCGGGCAGGCAAACCGCAAAGCTGCGTGCGGTGCTGCATCACCTGGTTGGCGATGCGCAGGGGCATTTGAAGACCGCCTTGGCGCTGCTTGCGACCGTGCCGCCGCAGGTGAGGCCGGTGTTCCTGCCGCTCAAGCTGGTTGCCCGCGAGCTGATGCGAATGTCGCGCGCGGATAGCGATCCGTTCGCGCCCCATGTGGCGTCGAGGTTGCGGACGCTATGGACGTTGTGGCGGGCGTCACGGTCGCGGGAGTTTTCGTAGGACGAAGGCGGCGCAGGGCGCATCGTCACGCCCGGTCGTCATAGCTGTGAATGCGGGTATCCAGTACGCTGCGGCTTCTCGATTTTACCAGCAGCGTCACGGAATACTGGGTCACCCGCCTTCGCGGGTGATGACGTCCGTGGTTGGCCGCGGCGCCAGATCGGCCGCCTCAAAATTGAACCGGTCTCGCAGATTCTTGCGGGCTTCCAGAAGATTTTTCAGGAACGCACGGTCGGCCTCGCTGGTCATCATCGGCTCGATCAGGTCGAGCTGGTTCATCGCGACCAGCTGCAGCACCTCGGTGCGAACTTTTCCGGCGGCATCGCGCGGCAAGGCCCGAACCACCTGGATATGTTCGGGTGGCCTCACGCCCTTCGCC